>TARA_R110001583_G_scaffold195534_1_pt1 | contig 53692 bp, 46 predicted proteins | sample TARA_R110001583 | Tara Oceans TARA_R110001583 (sample SAMEA4398432) | marine metagenome | biome: Polar Biome; feature: [MES] marine water layer (ENVO:01000295) within the mesopelagic zone...; material: water (ENVO:00002006), including particulate matter (ENVO:01000060) such... | reverse complement strand
CGCTTAACCCCGCTGAGACAAACCTCAGCGGGGTTTTTGCTGTCTACGGCACGCAGCGCTACAACGCGGGAGGCGAATCCCTCGGATTGAGCAGACGGTCCTGCATTGCGACACGGTACCGCTGTTCAAACGCCGCTGACTAGAATTGAGCGGAAACCGTGTAGGCGCGGAGACTTGTAGAAAAGCGCGCTGTAATAGAAGGCATTCCTCGTCCCCCCGCATTCGCGCTGGGGCCTGTAGATCCGACGCTTGATGACGCTTCCGCGTTAGCAAGAGAAAGAAGCTCTCGGCATAAGCTCTCGGCGACGTTGTCGTGCAGCTGCGGTGTCTGCTCGGTGCATGAGCCGAAGTTACTCCAGGCCTTTCTTTGCGAAGAAGCGGCATTCTCCGTGCGACTGATACCTCTCTCGGAAATCGAACCAAAAAAATGGCGACCCGCAGGCCGCCATTCTCTGTTTCACCGTTATTCACTGTCCGACGCTGTCACTTCTTGCGCATCGGTGGCAGGTCGGTGCAGCTTCCGTGCGCCACTTCGGCTGCCATGCCCACCGTTTCGCCCAGCGTCGGGTGAGGGTGGATGGTCTTGCCGATGTCGACCGCGTCGGCGCCCATTTCGATTGCCAGACACACTTCACCGATCATGTCGCCCGCACTCGGGCCGACGATCGTACCGCCGATCACGCGATGGGATTCGGCGTCGAAGATCAGCTTGGTGAAGCCGTAGTCGGCACCGTTGGCGATCGCGCGGCCGCTCGCTGCCCACGGGAACTTGGCGGTTTCGACCTTCTTGCCTTCGGCCTTGGCCTGGGCTTCGGTGTATCCGACCCATGCGACTTCAGGATGGGTGTAGGCGACACCGGGAATCACGGTGGCGTCAAAGGCTGACTTGTGACCTGCCGCGACTTCTGCGGCGACGTGAGCCTCATGTACTGCCTTGTGCGCAAGCATGGGCTGACCGACGATGTCGCCGATGGCGAAGATATGCGGCACGTTGGTCCGCATCTGTGCATCGACCGGAATGAATCCGCGTTCGCCAACGATAACGCCGGCCTTGTCAGCAGCAATCTTCTTGCCGTTGGGTGAGCGGCCGGCCGACTGCAGGATCATGTCGTACTTGACCGGCTCAGTCGGTGCGCCTTCACCTTCAAAGGTGACATACAGGCCGTCATCCTTCGCTTCTACGCCGACCGTCTTGGTCTTCAGCATGACCTTGTCGAAGCGATGGGCGTTCTGCTTTTCCCATACCTTGACTGCGTCGCGATCCGGTCCCTGCATCAGGCCGTCGAGCATCTCGACCACATCGATGCGACTACCGAGGGAGGAGTACACCGTGGCCATTTCAAGGCCGATGATGCCCCCGCCGATGACCAGCATCTTCTCGGGCACCTGACGGAGTTCCAGTGCGCCGGTAGAGTCGACGATGCGCGGGTCGCGTGGGATGAAGGGCAGATGCACTGCAGCCGAACCGGCTGCAATAATGCACTGCTTGAAACGGATGACCTTCTTGTCGCCGGTCTTGTCCTGAGCCGTGCCGGTGGTAACTTCGACTTCGACGTGATTGGGGTCGAGGAAGCTGCCGTAGCCGCGCACGATCTCGACCTTGCGCGCCTTGGCCATGCCGGCGAGACCGCCGGTCAGCTTGCCGATCACGCCATCCTTGTGCTTGCGCAGCGCGTCGACGTCGACCGTGGGCTTGGCAAAGCTGATGCCGGCGGTGCTGACATGAGAGGCCTCATCCATGACTTCGGCAACATGCAGCAGTGCCTTTGAGGGGATGCAGCCGACGTTCAGGCACACACCGCCCAGACTCGGGTAGCGCTCGACGATGACGGTCTTCAGACCGAGGTCCGCTGCGCGGAAGGCGGCGGAGTAACCGCCAGGGCCTGCGCCGAGGACGAGCATGTCGCACTCGATGTCGGCCGTGCCGCCATGACTGGCGGCGGCGGGAGCAGCGGATGGTGCTGCCGCAGGTGCGGCGGCCGCAGCCGGTGCTGCAGGGGCTTGTGCTGCAGCCGGTGCAGCGGCGCTTGCGCCGGCCGTCTCGACTTTCAGCAGCACTGCGCCTTCGCCGACCTTGTCGCCGAGGGCGACGAGAACTTCCTTCACTACGCCAGCCACCTCGGACGGTACATCCATCGTGGCCTTGTCGGACTCAAGCGTGCAGATGGCGTCGTCGACCTGGATGCTGTCGCCGACCTTAACGAACAGTTCGATGATCGGAACGGTATCGAAGTCGCCAATGTCCGGGACCTTTACTTCAACGATTTGACTCATGACGTGGCCCCCTTACAGCATGACCCGACGGAAGTCGGCCAGCATTTGTGCAAGATAGACGTTGAAACGGGTTGCCAGTGCGCCGTCGATGACACGGTGGTCGGCCGTCAGCGACATCGGCAGCGTGAGGCGCGGCACGAACTGCTTGCCGTCCCACATCGGCTTCATCGCCGACTTGTTCACGCCGAGGATGGCGACTTCAGGCGCATTGACGATGGGCGCGAAGTAGGTGCCACCAATGCCGCCCAGCGACGAGATGGTGAAGCAGGCACCGGACATGTCTGCCGGGCCGAGCTTGCCATCGCGTGCCTTCTTGGCCAGGGCGCCGGTTTCGGCAGCGATCTCGAACACGCTCTTCTTGTCGGCTTCCTTCACAACCGGCACGACCAGCCCGTTCGGGGTATCGGCCGCGAATGCGATGTTGAAGTACTTCTTGTACACCAGGTTGTCGCCATCGAGACTGGTGTTGAACTCCGGGAACTCCTGCAGCGCACGCACCGAGGCCTTGATGATGAAGGCGAGCATGGTGAGCTTCTTGCCGGACTTCTCGTATTCCTTGTTCATCTGAACACGGAATGCTTCGAGGTCGGTGATGTCGGCATCTTCGTGATAGGTGACCGCAGGAATCATGGCCCAGTTGCGGGCGAGGTTCTGACCGGAGATCTTCTTGATGCGCGACATCGGCTTGACTTCAACTTCGCCGAACTTGGCGAAATCGACCTTCGGCCACGGCAACAGGTCGAGGCCGCCACCCAGGCTGCCGCCGGCCGCAGCAGCCGGCGTCTTGCCCGGAACCACGCCGCTGCTCATCGCGCCCTTGATGAAGGCGGTGACGTCTTCTTTCAGGATGCGGTTCTTCGGGCCTGAACCCTTTACGGTCGACAGGTCTACGCCCAGTTCCCGGCTATAGGCGCGTACCGAAGGGCTGGCGTGCACTTTTCCGCCAAGCTTGACTGCGCTTGGTGCGGAGGCCGCAGCAGCTGGTGCCGGCGCTGCAACCGGGGCGGGCGCAGCGGCGGGTGCAGGTGCTGCAGCGGGGGCGGCGGGCGCACTGGCCGCCGGTGCCGGCGCGCTTGCGGCAGCGGCAGCGGCCGCTTCCACCTTGATCAGCACGGAGCCTTCGGACACCTTGTCGCCGAGCTTGACCAGAACCTCCTTGATCACGCCGGCAACCGACGAGGGCACGTCCATCGTTGCCTTGTCGGACTCGAGGGTGGCGATGGCATCGTCGACCTTGATCGTGTCGCCAGCCTTCACGTAGAGCTCGATCACGGGCACTTCATCGAAATCGCCGATGTCCGGCACCTTCACTTCGACAATGCCGCCACCGGCCGCAGGCGGCGCAGCCGGCGCTGCTGCAGCTGGCGCCGGTGCGGCGGCCGGTGCGGGTGCAGCAGCAGGGGCTGCCGCTGCAGAATCACCTGCGGCTTCGACCTTGATCATCAGCGTGCCTTGCGACACCTTGTCGCCGAGGTTGATCAGCACTTCCTTGACCACGCCGGCCGCCGACGACGGGACATCCATCGTTGCCTTGTCGGATTCCAGCGTGGCGATCGAGTCGTCCACCTTGATGGTGTCGCCGACCTTCACAAACAGTTCAATCACCGGTACATCGGAAAAATCGCCGATATCCGGAACCTTGACTTCAATCAGTTGGCTCATCTTCTTGTCTCCTTCGGCGCTCAGACGGACATCGGGTTCGGCTTGGACGGGTCAAGGTTGTACTTGACCAGTGCGGCCGCAACCTTCTCGCGTTCGATGCTGCCTTCGTCTGCCAGTGCCTTCAATGCAGCCAGCGTGACCCAGCGACGATCCACTTCGAAGAAGTGACGCAGCTTCTCGCGGGTGTCGGAGCGGCCAAAGCCGTCGGTGCCCAGCGTGATGTAGCTGCTCTTCACGAAGGGACGGATCTGCTCGGCGAACAGTTTGATGTAGTCGGTTGCGGCAACGACCGGGCCCTTGGCGTCGGCAAGTTTCTGTTCGACGTGCGAGAGCTTCGGTGCCTCCAGCGGGTGGAGCAGGTTCCAGCGCGCAGCGGCCTGACCGTCGCGGGCCAGTTCGTTGAAACTCGGGCAGCCCCAGATGTCCGCATCCACGCCCCAGTCGTTCTTGAGCAGATCGGCTGCGGCAATGACTTCGTTGAAGATGGTGCCGGAGCCCAGCAGTTGCACACGCGGGCCATTGCCTTCGGCGCCCTTCCTGAACGCGTACATCCCCTTGATGATGTCGGCTTCGGAGCCCGCCGGCAGTTCCGGGTGCTCGTAGTTCTCGTTCATCACCGTGATGTAGTAGTACACATCTTCCTGCTCGGCGAACATGCGGCGCATGCCGTCCTGCACGATGACTGCCAGCTCGTACTGGAAGGTCGGGTCGTAGCTGACGCAGTTGGGGATGACATTGGCCAGAATCTGGCTGTGGCCGTCTTCGTGCTGCAGGCCTTCGCCGTTCAGCGTGGTGCGACCGGCGGTGCCGCCGATCAGGAAGCCGCGCGAACGCTGGTCGGCAGCCGCCCAGCACATGTCCATGGTGCGCTGCAGGCCGAACATCGAGTAGCAGATGTAGAACGGAACCATCTGCACGCCATGCACCGAGTAGGCGGTTGCGGCGGCGATCCAGTCGGCCATCGAGCCGGCCTCGTTGATGCCTTCCTGCAGCACCTGGCCAGTGACCGATTCCTTGTAGAACATCAGCTGGTCATGGTCTTCCGGAACGTACTTCTGACCTTCCTGGTTCCAGATGCCGTACTGGCGGAACATGCCTTCCATACCGAAGGTGCGGCTCTCGTCGGGCACGATCGGCACGATGTTCTTGCCGATCTGCTTGTCCTTGAGCAGGGTGTTCATGATGCGCACCATGATCATGGTGGTCGACAGTTCGCGACCTTCACCGGATGGCTTGAGCAGCGCGGCAAAAGCGTCGAGGCCGGGAACCTGCAGGGCTTCGGCCTTGGTCCGGCGGCTGGGCAGGAAGCCGCCCAGTTCCATGCGGCGTTCGCGCATGTACTTGTACTCGGCCGAGTCCTCGTCGAACTTCAGATAGGGCAGGTCGGCGACCTTGTCGTCGGACACCGGCAGACCGAAGCGGTCGCGGAAACGCTTGATCGATTCGACGTCGAGCTTCTTGGTGTTGTGGGCAATGTTCATTGCCTCGCCGGACTGGCCCAGACCGAAGCCCTTGATGGTCTTCGCCAGGATCAGGGTCGGCTGGCCCTTGTGCTTTACGGCTGCGTCGTAGGCGGCAAAGATCTTGAACAGGTCGTGACCGCCGCGATTCAGTTGCCACACATCGTCGTCTGTCCAGTCGGCAACCAGTGCCTTCAGCTCAGGCGTGTTGAAGAAGTGCTCGCGCACATAGGCGCCGTCCTTGGCCTTGAAGGTCTGATATTCGCCGTCGCACAGCTCCATCATGCGCTTCTTGAGGATGCCGGTCTTGTCGCGCTCGAACAGGGTATCCCAGTGGGTGCCCCACACCAGCTTGATGACGTTCCAGCCCGCGCCGCGGAACTCGCCTTCGAGTTCCTGGATGATCTTGCCGTTGCCACGCACCGGGCCGTCCAGGCGCTGCAGGTTGCAGTTGATGACGAAGATCAGGTTGTCGAGCTTCTCGCGCGCGGCCATGCCGATGGCGCCGAGGGATTCGACTTCGTCAGTCTCACCATCGCCGAGGAAAGCCCACACCTTGCGCTGTTCGGCCTTCTTTGCGTCGATCAGGCCGCGGCTCGCCATGTACTTCGTGAAGCGAGCGGCGTAGATGGCGCACAGGGGGCCGAGGCCCATCGAGACCGTAGGGAACTGCCAGAAATCCGGCATCAGCCACGGGTGCGGATAGGACGAAATGCCGGTGCCGTCGACTTCCTGACGATAGCCGTCGAGCTGGCTGTCGGTCAGGCGGCCGAGCATGTAGGCACGGGCGTAGACGCCGGGGACCGAGTGGCCTTGGAAGAAAATCATGTCGCCGCCGGATTCGTGGTCCGTCGCTTTCCAGAAATGCGAAAAGCCCACGTCGTAGAGGGCAGCGGATGAAGCGAATGAGGAGATGTGGCCACCGACGTTGGTGTGCTTGTTGGCACGCACCACCATCGCCATGGCGTTCCAGCGGATGTAGGAGTGAAGCTTGATCTCCATGTCCGGATCGCCCGGATACTTGGGCTGCTGATCGGCAGGAATCGTATTGATGTACTGAGTGGTTGCGGAGTAGGGCAGGTTGATGCCTTCCTCGCGTGCGCTGTCGATGAGCTTTTCGATCAGGTAATGGGCGCGTTCGGGGCCTTCGTTCTCAATGACTGCGGCGATTGCCTCGAGCCATTCCTGCGTTTCCTGAGTGTCCGGGTCGGGCTGCAGAAGGACGTTGTTTGTTCCCATGGCTTGTCTCCTCATGACTGCTGTTTGGCAGATTCCGCCCATTACGAGCGGTTGCGTTCGTAAATCGTGCGCGCACGAACCGTGGCTCGTTTGCTCAACGTTTCGAACTATAAAACGTTATTTCGCATCGTGCAATATCTATCTTGAAAACCTCATATGCATTTTTCGCCGCTCAGATCAAAAGCTGGTTCCTCCATGCCAGGCGTCGGGCGCGCGAAATACTGCGTTTCGTGAACGCCGGCGCGCAAAATGAAACAGGGCTCGCGCACTGCAGCGCGAGCCCTGTCGACTGAGACTTACGGAAAAAAATCGGCCGGGGGTGAGGGAGGGAGGGAGAGATCCCCCGGCCGATCGGGAAAGCGTTTACCAACTGCATCATCTGCGAACCGCTCGCAAACGGTCTTCTTCATATGCAAAGACCACCTTGCCACCGCGCACTTCGCCCATGAAGATCTGACCGGTCGCGGCGATGGTTTCGTGGTTGTTCCTGGAGAACGGTCGTTCATAGTCCATGATCACGCCCTCCACCCGGGTCTGGAGGTTTTCCAGTGCGTCCCGGATACGGTCACCTTCGGTTGTGCCTGCCTGACGAATGGCGGCAGCGAGCAGCAGGGCGGAATCATAACCCTGTGCGGCCGCAGGTGGAACGGGAATTCGCTCGGTTCCGGTCAGCGCCTGCCACGCATCGAGAAAGCGCTTGCGCCGAGGTGAGTTCGGCTCCTGGATGAAGGTCTGCGGCATGCGTGCGCCTTCGGCGTTGGGGCCGGCGTTGTCGATGAAGTTGGACATGGCCAGCGTCCAGCTGCCGATCAGGGGCACTTTCCACTGCAGGCGCGCCATGCCGTTTGCAATCTGCGCCAGCTCGGGGCCGATGCCATAGGTCAGGATCGCATCCACGCCGGCCTGCCTGGCTCGCATCAGGGCCTGGGTCATGTCGGCCTGACGCAGTTGAAAGCGCTCGACCAGCTGCGGACGCATCCCGCGCCGGTCGAGTGCGGCCTCGAGGTCTTCGCGACCGAGGACACCGTAGTTCGTGGCGTCGTGAAAGATCGCCACGCGCCGGAAGCCGCGGCGATCGACGGCTTCTTCCACAATCATGGCGGCCTGAAGGGTGTCGTTGGCCGATACCCTGAAGACGTAGTTGTCGACGAACTCGGGTGGGTGAAACTGCTTCGTGACCAGGGAGCCGGTTGCCACCGAGGTGATAACCGGAACGCGCGCGAGCTGGTAGTAGCGCTGGCTCGCAAGGGCGACGCCAGTGTTGACGATGCCGAGGCCGGCGACCACGCCTTCCTTGTTGAGCAATTCCTGCACGACATTCGCGCCGCGCTCGTTGCGTGCCTCGTCGTCGCGCTCGACCAGTTCGACCGGGCGGCCAAGCAGACCACCCGCCGCGTTGATCTCCGCGGCTGCGATCCGGATGCCTTCGCGCATCGAGATCCCCATCGGGGCCGACCCGCCAGTGAACGGGCCGGAGACGCCGATCTTGATCGGGTTGTTCGAGACGGCAGACTGCTGTGCCCCGGCAGTGAGCGTCATGAGCATGGCGGCGACTGCGACGAGCAGTTGTTTGAAAATCGTGCATAGGGGCATTCACGCATTGTGTGTCGATGCGCAATGACAAAAAATTGGCGGAAACCCCAAGCAGCAATTATTAGTGCTTCGTTGCTAGGGGTAATACCCGATGCCACATGCCCGGGCCGCGCAGCAACAATGGGTCAGCCGGCAGTTTCCGGGTGCCATGCTATTCCTCCATCCTCAGCCAAGCGGTACCCATCGCCCGCATCATGACCGAAACCGACGATCCCTCTCAGTTCGAACCAAGTCGTTGGTACTGGACCGCGCCCTATATCGCGATGGTTGTATTCGCCCTGTCGATGCTGGCGCTGGTTGGTCTGTTGCAGACGCGCGAACTCGAGACCCAGCGCAACGCAGTGGCGCGCGACGTGCAGTGGGCAGAGCAGACGATGCGCCTGCACATGCAGGGGACGGAAGAGTTTCTGGGGCAACTTGCGCGCGACCTGTCGGCGGAGGCGCTCGACTCCGACGCGTTCCAGCTCAGGGCCAACCAGCACATTGCCAATAATGGCGAGCTGGTCAATATCGCCTGGGTCGGCGATGACAGCGTTGTGCGCTGGTCCGCCCCTTTCGATACGACCGACTGGCTGTCGGGCGAGTCGCTGTCGGTGCTTCAGTCCGGTGTATTTCATCGTGCCCGCGACGAAGGCCGCATCACCTATGGCGAGGCCTACATGACGCCGCGCGGGGTGACGGTGCTTGAGGTGTACGTGCCGATCCGGAGGGGGCGCGAGTTTCGTGGCGTCATCGTCGGTGTGTACTCGATCGAGCGCATCGTCCGCCACCTGGTGCCCGGCTGGTTTGCCGAGAAGTACCGCCTCGCGCTGCAGAACGTGCGCGGCGAAACCCTCGCGGTCAATTCCATGCTCAAGGATCTCGATGAAAGCGTCGCCTTCGAGATTCCGCTCGATCCGCCCGGAAACGGCCTGGTCCTGCGCGCAACGGCCTTCCGCACCACTGGCGAACTGCCCCAGTCGCTGCCGACAATCCTGATCGTCGGGCTGTCGATCACCGTGTTCTGGAGCCTGTGGATGCTGCGTACCCATGTGCAGCGTCGGGTTCAGGTCGAGAAGGAGCGCGACCGCCTGTTCAATCTGTCGCTCGACATGTTGTGCGTGGTCGGCCTTGACGGTACGTTCAAGCGCTGCAATCCGGCCTTCGAACGCATTCTTGGTTATCCGCCGGCCGAGTTGCCCGGTACGCCGATGCTCGACATCGTCCACCGCGAGGAGGTTGCGGCCACCCTTGAGCAATTGCGCCTGCTTGCGTCCGGACAGACGGTGAAATACGAGAATCGCTGTCTGTGCGCCGATGGCAGTTACAAGTGGCTGGTGTGGAGCATCAACCCGGTCCGGACCGAGAAGCTGGTGTACGCAGTGGCGCACGACATTACCGGGCGCAAGGCCGCCGAAGAGGCGCTGCGCGCCGAGTCCGCCTTCCGCAAGGCGATGGAGGATTCGGTCATCACCGGCCTGCGCGCCATCGATCTCACTGGACGCATCATGTATGTGAACTCCGCCTTCTGTCGCATGGTGGGGTTCGAAGAGGGTGAGCTGATCGGGGCCAAGGCGCCGTTCCCGTACTGGCCGTCGGAGGAAATCGAAACCTGCTCACGTAACCTTGAGCTGACCCTTGCCGGGCGTGCGCCGGCAAGCGGCTTCGAGATGCGGATCAGGCGCAAGAATGGCGAGCGCCTCGATGCCCGCTTCTATCTGTCGCCGCTGATCGATCTGGCCGGACATCAGACGGGCTGGATGGCCTCGGTGACCGACATCACCGAGCCCAAGCGGGTGCGTGCCGCGCTGGAGGCGGCGCATGAACGTTTCGAGGCCGTGCTCGACGGTCTGGATGCGGCGGTGTTCGTGTCCGACGCACGCACCGACGAAATCCTTTTTGCCAATCGTGCCTTCAAGGCCATTCACGGCTTCGATGCGGTCGGGCGCACCGTGCGCGGCGTAGCGGTGCCGCAGCCGGAGCGCGGCGATTACCGTGTCGACCCGCGCAGCCTGACCGTCGGTGACCTGCCGCGCGAACTCTTCGACGGCGAGTTGCAGCACCCCCTGTCGGGGCGCTGGTATCACGTGCGCGAGCACGCTACGCGCTGGGTGGACGGCCGTGTGGTGCGCATGGGGATCGCCACCGACATCACCGACCGCAAACAGACGGCCGAGATCTCGCGGCAGCAGGAAGAGCGTCTCGAACGCACTGCGCGCCTCATCACCATGGGCGAAATGGCTTCAACCCTGGCGCACGAGCTCAATCAGCCGCTGGCCGCGATTGCCAACTATTGCGCTGGCTGCGTCACCCGCATGCAATCAGGCAGCAGCAAGCCCGAGGACCTGCTGGCGGCAATGCAGAAGGCGAGCTTCCAGGCCGAGCGCGCGGGCAAGATCATCCGCCGCATCCGCGAGTTCGTGCGCAAGAGCGAGCCGCGCCGCAGTGCGGTGCACATCTCGGATGTGCTCGACGATGCGATCGGTTTTGCCGAAATCGACTCGCGTCGCCTTGGCATCCGGCTCGAGGTCGAGGTCGCCCCGGATCTGCCGGCGGTGTTCGCCGACCGCATCATGATCGAGCAGGTGGTGCTGAACCTGGTGCGCAACGGGCTCGAGGCCATGAAGGACGTGCTGCCCGAAGAGCGCACCCTGGTCGTCCGGGCGCGCGATTTCGGCCCGCATTCGGTCGAGGTCGCGGTCATCGATCGTGGCCACGGCATCAGCGACGAGGACCGGGCGAAGCTGTTTACACCGTTCTATACAACCAAGGCCGAAGGCATGGGCATGGGGCTCAATATCTGTCGCTCCATCATCGAGTTTCATGATGGTCGCCTGATTGTCGACGTGAACCCGGAAGGAGGTACCATATTCTCCTTTACCCTGCCCACGGAGGCCGCAAGTGAGCGAGTCGCACGCCGCGCCTGATCAACAGATTTACATCGTCGACGACGACGACGCCTTGCGCGACTCCCTTGTCTGGATGCTCGAGTCCAGCGGTTACGCGGTATCGGCGTTCGAGTCGGCGGAAGAGTTTCTCTCCGCCTATGGCGAGCAGATGTCGGGCTGTCTCGTGCTTGACGTGCGCATGCCGGGCATGAGTGGGCTGGAACTGTTCGAAGAACTCGGCCGCCGGCGCTGCACGCTGCCGGTCATCTTCATCACCGGTCATGGCGATGTGCCAATGGCGGTATCGGTGCTCAAGAAGGGCGCGGTCGATTTCATCGAGAAACCCTTCGGCGACCAGGACATGCTGCGACTCATCGAGCAGTGTCTGGAGCAGGAGCGGTCGAGCCGCTCGCAGCGCAGGCAGGAAGCGGATACCGCGCGGCGCCTCGAGCACCTCACCCAGCGTGAGCGCGAGGTCCTCGATCTCATCATCGTCGGCAAACTCAACAAGCAGATCGCCGATGTCCTCGGCATCAGCATCAAGACGGTGGAAGTGCACCGCGCCCGTGTCATGGAAAAAATGGGCGCGCATTCGCTGGCCGAACTGGTGCAGAACGTCGTGACCGTGGAGCCGGGCGGCACCGCGCGCTGAACCGTTTGGCGCGGGAACGGACGAAGCAGTGTCAGGTGCATATACTGTGCACCGCCTGCCACCCGCATTTCGTCCATGACCGCCCTCAACGCACTCTTTCTTCTCGCAGGCGTCCTGCTATTCATTAGTGTGCTGGCCAGCACCGTGTCTGCACGTCTTGGCCTGCCCCTCCTGTTGCTGTTTCTTGTTGTCGGCATGCTTGCCGGGGAGGACGGGCCTGGCGGCATTCGCTTCGACGACTTCAGCATGGCCACGCTGGTCGGACACCTTGCCCTCGCCGTGATCCTGCTCGACGGCGGACTGCGCACCCGCATCTCCAGTTTTCGGGTCGCGCTGTGGCCGGCGGCGGTGCTTGCGACCTGGGGGGTTGTAGGCACAGCATTGCTGCTGGGCCTGTTTGCCACCTGGCTGCTCGATGTCGACTGGCGGCTCGGCATGCTGCTGGCCGCGATTGTGGGCTCCACCGACGCCGCAGCCGTGTTTGCCCTGTTGCGCAACAGTGGCGTGCGCCTCAACGAGCGGGTCAAGGCCACGCTCGAGATCGAGTCCGGCGCCAACGATCCGATGGCCATCCTGCTGGTGACTGCGCTGGTGGAAATGTTGCTGATGCCCGAGCAGGCCAGCGCCGGACGGTTTGCCCTCATGCTGGTGTCGCAGCTTGTCATCGGGGGCATGTTCGGCCTCGTCGGCGGACTCGTGCTGGCGCGCCTGCTGGTCAAGCTGAAGCTGGCCGAAGGGCTGTATGCACTGCTGATCGTGTCCGGCGGGCTGATGATCTTTGCCGCCTGCAATCTCATCGACGGCAGCGGCTTCCTCGCGGTCTACATTGCCGGCCTCGTCGTGGGCAACCGCCGCTGTCACGCCACCGAACACGTGCTGCGCGTCATGGACGGGCTGGCGTGGCTGGCTCAGGCCGGCATGTTCCTCGTGCTGGGGCTGCTGGTGACGCCGTCGCAGCTGCTCACGTACGGGCCGCAGGCGCTGCTGATGGCGGTGTTTCTGATGCTCGTTGCCCGCCCGCTGGCCGTGCTGACGGGGCTCTTGCCCTTTCGTTACCGGCCGCGCGAGCTCGCGTACATCTCCTGGGTCGGGCTGCGGGGTGCGGTGCCGATCGTGCTGGCCATCGTGCCGGTGATGATGGGTATCCCCGACTCGCGCCTGCTGTTCGATGTGGCTTTCGCGGTGGTGCTGGTGTCCTTGCTGGTGCAGGGTGCGACCGTGCCGATCGCGGCGCGCTGGCTGAAGGTTGAGGTGCCGGCGCGCGACGAGCCTTTCGATCGGCGTGAGGTCTGGGTCGGCGACAAGGCCTCGCTCGATCTGCTGGAATACCGCGTCGCGGCGGGCTCCCGTGCGGAGGGCGTGCATCCGGACGATATCGCGGCAGCGCACGGCGAGCTGTCGGTACGCTGCGTGTCGCTGGTGCGCCGTGGCCGTTTGCAGGCCTTGCAGCGCGATACGCGCCTGCAGGCGGGCGATGCCGTCTGGTTCGCGGCGGCCGATGCCTACGCCGAGCCCCTTGCCAGCACGTTCAATGCGGGCGCATCCAACGAACTGTCGGCCAACGCACGCTTTTTCGGAGAGTTCGTGGTCGATCCCGACTGCCCGGCGGTCGACCTTGCCCAGGCCTATGGTTTCGAGATCGAGGCGGGAGAAGCCTCGCTTGCGCTTCGCGACCTGATGCTGCACCGGCTCGGACGACGTGTCGTCGTCGGCGACCGTGTTCGTATCGGCAGTTTTCTGCTTACCGTGCGCGACATGGACGACGCCGGACGTGTCACCCGGATCGGTCTCAAGTGCCCGGATCTGTCTGAGCCCGACTGAGCACCGGCGGGGTGCTTCAGTGCGTCTGCGGGATCGGAATCGGAGCAGATTTCGCCTCGCGTCTCGCAGCACGCGTCGATGCTGCTAAAATTACGAGCTTTTTCGAGGCTCCAGCGATGACCGCTCGCATTATTGATGGCAACGCCCTTTCGGCCCGGGTACGCGGCGAAATTGCCGAACGCGCTGCTGCACTGACCGCGCGCGGTGTGCAACCCTGTCTGGCGGTCATCCTGGTGGGTGAGAACCCCGCTTCCGCAGTGTATGTGCGCAACAAGGTGTCGGCCTGCGAGAAAGCCGGCATCCGCTCGCTGCGGCTCGATTACGCGGCCGATGTCGCGCCGGCCGAGGTCATGGCCAAGCTTGCCGAGCTCAACGCCGACCCCGCTGTGCATGGCATCCTGGTGCAGCTGCCGTTGCCGCCGCAGTTCGACGAAGCCGCCGTGCTCGAAGCGATCAGCGTGACCAAGGACGTCGATGGCTTTCACGCCGAGAACGTTGGCCGCCTGTCGCAGAACCAGGAAGCCTTCCTGCCCTGTACGCCGCACGGCGTGATGAAGATGTTCGAAGCCGAGGGCGTGACGCTTGCTGGCGCCGAGGCCGTGGTCATCGGTCGTTCCAATATCGTCGGCAAGCCGATGGCGATGCTGCTGACCAACGCCGGTGCAACGGTCACCGTGTGCCACTCGAAAACGCGCGATCTGCTCTTCCATACCCGCCGCGCCGACATCCTGGTGGCGGCCATCGGCAAGCCGCGTTTCGTTACCGGCGACATGATCAAGCCCGGTGCAACGGTGATCGACGTCGGCATCAACCGTCTGCCGGACGGCAAGCTGTGCGGTGACGTCGACTTCGAATCGTCGAAGGATGTTGCCGGTCTCATCACCCCGGTGCCCGGCGGAGTGGGTCCGATGACCATTACCATGCTGCTCGAAAACACCGTGATTTCCGCCGACCGTGCCGCTCGCGCCGCGGGCAAGTAAGTTTCAAGGACAAGATAATGAGTGATATGCAGCCGGTCGTCGGCATCATCATGGGCTCCAACTCCGATTGGCCCACCATGCAGGCTGCTGCACGGATGCTGGAAGAGTTCGGTGTGCCCTTCGAGGCACGCGTCGTCTCCGCCCACCGCACGCCTGATCTCATGTTCGAGTATGCCGAAAGCGCGCGCGGTCGTGGCCTGAAGGCGATCATCGCCGGGGCCGGCGGTGCAGCCCATCTGCCGGGCATGGTTGCCGCCAAGACCACGCTGCCGGTGCTTGGTGTGCCGGTGCAGTCGAAGGCACTGTCGGGCAAGGACTCGCTGCTCTCCATCGTGCAGATGCCCAAGGGCATTCCGGTCGCGACCTTCGCCATTGGTGAAGCAGGCGCAGCCAACGCCGGCCTGTTCGCCATTGCGCTGCTGGCCAACAACGACGCCGCCCTGGCCGAAAAACTCGACGCCTTCCGCGCCCGTCAGACGCAGTCGGTGCTGGACATGAAGCTGGACTGAAAGGCGCACATCATGATTCTTCCGCCCGCCACCCTAGGCATGCTCGGCGGCGGCCAGCTTGGTCGCTTTTTCGTTTCGGCTGCCCATGAAATGGGCTACAAGGTCTGGGTGCTCGACCCGGATCCGCACAGCCCTGCGGGTTTGCTCGCCGATCATCACCTGGTGGCAGCCTACGACGACTATGTGGCACTCGATGCGATGGCCGCAGAATGCGCGGCCGTGACCACCGAGTTCGAGAACGTCCCTGCGGATACGCTGGATTACCTCGCAAAGTTCATCCCCGTACATCCGTCTGCGAGTGCAGTGGCGGTGTGTCAGAACCGTATCGCCGAGAAGTCGTTTCTGGCGGAGAATGAAGTGCCGCACGGCCCCTTCGCCATCATCCGCTGCGAGGACGATCTTCGCGGCGCCGCAGACGAGTTGTTTCCGGCGGTGCTCAAGATTGCCCGCTTCGGTTACGACGGCAAGGGCCAGGCGCGCGTTGCCAGCCGGGACGAGGCACTTGCCGCATTTCAGCACTTCAAGGGCGAGCCCTGTGTGCTGGAGAAGATGCTCAAGCTCGATTACGAAGTGTCGGTGGTGCTCGCTCGCGACGAGGCTGGCACAGTGTGCTGTTTTGCAGCGGGCGAGAACCGCCATCGCAACGGCATCCTCGACATCACCGTTGCCCCGGCTCAGGCTTCGCCCTTTGTCACCGAGGCCGTACAGTTGCGCGCGCAGGACATCGCCGAGCGTCTGGCGGGCAAACTGGGCTATATCGGCACCCTCGGGGTCGAGTTCTTCGTCTGCGGCGGCGAACTGTTTGTAAACGAGATGGCGCCGCGCCCGCACAACAGCGGTCACCACACCATCGACGCCTGTGACGCCAGCCAGTACGAACAGCAGGTGAGGGCGCTGTGCGGTCTGCCGCTCGCCCGTCCGCGCCAGCATTCGATTGCGGTGATGGTCAATCTGCTTGGCGAACTCTGGTACGAGGACTTCAAAGGTCACGGCAGCTATCGCGAGCCCGACTGGTCTGTGCTGCATGCCGTGCCCGGCCTGCGCCTGCATCTGTACGGCAAGCACCACGCGCGTCCCGGTCGCAAGATGGGGCACTTCACCGTGACCGGCGACAATGGCGATCAGGTGCTCGCGCTCGCGCTGCAGGCCCGTGCAGCAATCGGCATCAGCGACGAATGAGCGCATCGAAAGCCGCGCCTGCCCCGGCGCGTGGCCTCATCGAGCCGCCCACGCTCACTGCCATTCAGCGCGCGGCCGATTTGCTGCGTGCAGGCGACATCGTCGGCATGCCGACCGAAACCGTCTACGGGCTGGGGGCGGATGCGCTCAACCCTGAAGCGGTCGCAAGAATTTTTGCGGCAAAGGGCCGCCCGGCCGATCATCCGCTGATCGTTCATCTGCCCGATGCCAGCCACATGACGCGTTGGGCCTCGAGCATTCCGAAAGAAGCGATTGCGCTGGCCCGCGCGTTCTGGCCCGGCCCGCTCACCCTCATCCTGAAACGCGAAGCAGGCGTGCCGGACGAAGTGACGGGTGGTCAGGATACGGTCGGCCTGCGTGTGCCCTCGCATTCGATCGCGCTCGCGCTGCTGCAGGTGTTCGACTCCGGCATTGCTGCGCCAAGCGCCAACCGTTTCGGCCGCATCAGTCCGACCACGGCCGCCCATGTTCAGGAAGAGCTCGGCGACAAGGTGGCGATGGTGCTCGACGGCGGCGCCTGTGCAGTGGGCATTGAGTCCACCATTCTCGACTTCTCGCGCGACACACCCGAGATCCTGCGCCCCGGCGCGATCACCGCTGACGACATTGCGCGCATCATTGGCCGTCGGCCGCGCGTGCGTGGTGAGGTCGATGCAGGCACTTCCGCTGCGCCGAAGGCTGGGCCCGATGAGAATACGCCGCGCGTGTCAGGTGCCCTCGCTGCACACTACGCACCGGCAACCCCGCTCAAGATGCTGGCCGCTGCGCAACTCGTTGAAGAGGCCGCAACCCTGGCGGGGGAGGGCAGTCGCGTAGCCGTGCTGGCCCGCACCGTCGCTGATCCGCATGATGCCCGTTTCATCTGGCATGCAGCGTCGGCTGATGTGGCCGCCTACGGGCACGACCTCTATGCCAGTCTGCGCGAACTCGACGCCAGCGGTGCAGACTTCATCCTGCTCGAAGCGCTGCCGGCGGACGACGCCTGGCGAGCCATCGCCGACCGCCTCGGCCGCGCCGTCGTCGGCTCGGGTGCTGACCAGGATGAAACCTGACGCCGAGGCTTCCATTCAAGCGGGTGAGTTCATATAATATTCGCTCGATGGGCCGATAGCTCAGCTGGGAGAGCGCCGCGTTCGCAATGCGGAGGTCGTGAGTTCGATCCTCATTCGGTCCACCAAGTTTTTAAAAAAGATCAACAAGTTAGCGCTTGTTGATCTTTTTTTATGCCTCTACTTGGCCCAGCTTGTGCAAGCCCGTTTGCACAGGATTTGCACACCAGTTGCACAGCAACTGAAGAGCGAACCGTCCCCTCTGCATTTATCGTCCCCCTACACACCTTCCGAGCGCAACTATCGATTGTTGCGAATCGATAGTCATTAAAACACGATAGCTTTTTCTGCGGTAGTTTTAGGCTATGACTCCCCACCCCCCTTAAACATGCGGGCGAGAGTTTGAAACTTTTAGGTTTTGGGCTTGAGCGTCCCCTTGTGCAAGGGTGTCATACGCTTACATGCGCCGGTAGCCCGGCGTAGAATCGAGCCAACATTTATTCTTTTTGACTATCCTATGGCTCGGGAAACAATACCGAAGGCGGTACGGGACGAATTGCTCGACCTCTATGACCACCGGTGCGCGGTCTGTGGGGGCGACAGGCCGCAGGTTCACCACATTGACGAAGACGCTTCAAACAATGACGTGTCCAATCTCTTGCCGTTGTGCCCAAACTGCCACCTTCGCGATCAGCACAATCCAACGCGAAAGGTGGAGATTCCGAAACTTAGGCTGTTTCGGAAGTACCGAGACCCTGCAATTCTCAAGCCTCAGTTTCACCCGATCTATATAAGGCAGCTTTTCCTCGACGAGGTTGGGGACTGGGACGGGGAGGTTGACGACCTAAGCGAACTCGAAGAGGAAGTTCGGGAGCTTATAGACCTCATTCAGGCTCTCGAAATGGGGGCGTTCTATGCGAAGGGCTTGAGCAAGCTCCTTGGCCCCGAGCGTCACGCCTATATTTGTTCCTTAGAGGGAGGTCGCGATTTCAGGTTCGAGCAGCAACGTAGGGAGGAAAACAGGGAATACCGGAAGAGGCTGGCAGATAATCGAGAGAAAGCTCTTGCACTGATTGTTGAACTACTTCGTTACCAGCCGTGGGCTAATGCGTGACAGTGCGGCCGTTTGATCCTACCTTAAACGTTCCACCAGCGCTGCCACTGACCCCAACCAATCGCGTAGCGCCTGAGGTGTGGCACCACAGTTACAGCGTGAGGGTAGCGGCATGGCCGCTACCCCGTGCAGTCCTGATTAGTCAGCAACTGCTTCGTAGGGCTTCAACACTGCGGCCCCACGCGCCCAAGCTTCGAGGCAGGTCACAACCCAGATGTAATGCCAGCCATCAACATGGAAATCGACCACCTTGCTCATCAGTTCCCCTTGCGAACATCGAAGCTATGCCAAAAATGTATGATTTCAGGGTGATTCGAAGGGCGTCGTGGGAAGCCGTTAGGAGTGTCTGACGGAACGCAGTCCTTCTCTCATTCGAATCCCCGCCCTTCACCGGCTTCCTCGTGCGTGACGCCGTCCCGGATGTGGTAGATGCGCTTGAATGTGGGGATGATCTTTTCGTCATGGGTGACGACGATGATGGCTGTCTCGAACTTCCGGGCCATGTCGTTGAGGATGCGGATTACTGCCATTGCGCGCTCGGAGTCCAGCGGGGCGGTGGGTTCATCGGCCAGGATTACCGGGGGGCGGTTGACCAGGCCGCGCGCGATCGCAACCCGCTGTTGCTCGCCTCCGGAGAGTTGCGAGGGCATGGCGTGCGCCCGGTGTTGTACATCAAGCGCCGTCAGCAGTTCCAGGGCTTTCTCGCGCGACGCGCCGTTATTGACGCCGGCGAGCATCGGCAGCAGTGCGACGTTGTCCGTGACGTCGAGAAACGGAATCAGATAGGGCGCCTGGAATACGAAACCGATCCTGTCGCGGCGCAAGGCACGCAGATCGCGGACTTTCCAGCGCTCGTCGTAGATCACTTCATCGCCCAGCGTCATGCGACCGGCGGTCGGGTCGATCACCGCACCGAGGCATTTGAGCAGGGTGCTCTTGCCGGAGCCCGAGGGGCCGATCAGCCCCACCACCTCACCTGGTGCCACCTGCATGTCCACACCCTTGAGGGCGTCGACTGCGGTGTCGCCTTGGCCATATCGTTTTCTCAAACCTTCGATGCGGATGCCTTTGCCGCTCATCTCATCCTCCAATGGCCTCGGCCGGATCGACCTTCAGCGCCGTGCGAATGGCGACGATGCTGGCCAGTACGCAGATTGCGAGTACGGCGAAGAAGCCTGCGATGGAGTCGAGCGGCATCAGCAGAACGTACTTGGGAAACAGGGGGGCAGAGAACGTGGCTGCGATCTTGCCGACCACGAAGCCAATCACGCCCAAGGCGAGCGCCTGCTGCATGATCATTGCGGCGATCGTTCTGTTGCGTGTGCCGATGAGCTTCAACACCGCGATCTCGCGGATCTTGTCCATCGTCAGCGAGTAGATGATGAAGGCCACGATCGCAGCGCTGACAATGGCCAGAATCACCAGGAACATGCCGATCTGCTTGGCCGAGGTTGCGATCAGCTTGCCGACGAGGATGCCTTCCATCTGCGCCCGGGTGTAGACCGTCAGACGCTTCCAGCGCCGGATGGATTCGGCGACCTCGTCCGGCGCGTGGCCTGGCTTCAGCGTGACGAGCACCGCGTTGACGAATGCATTGGTGCTCTGTGACGCGATGACCGCATCCAGCAGACCCGGAACGCCGGGCTGGTTGAAGGCCGGATTGGCTTCGGTGCGACGCCGGCTCTGCCAGATGGCGTCGTTGTCCTTGAGGAACTGGGCCTCCTGCGCATCCTTGAGCGGAATGAATACCATGGGGTCGCCGGCGGACGACACCATCCGCCGTGTCAGCCCCACGACGGTGTACTGGTTGCGGCGGATCTTCAGTACGTCGTTGAGCTGGAAGCCGGTGGCGATGTCGGCCACCGCTTCGTAGTGACCCCGCGTGATCTGGCGCCCGGCGACGAGATAGGGCGGCCAGCCCGGCGTGCCCCCCACTGCGCCGGGTGCAATGCCGACCACCATGGTGCGGACATCGCGCTCACCCTTTCTTGCCTGCATGGTCAGGTAGGTCACGTTTGCGGCGCGGGCCACTCCCGGCATGGCAAGGAGGGTGCGATACGCATCGTCGTTGAGGCTGGACGACTCTGCATAGGGCCCGAGCGTGTCCTTCTGCACCACCCAGAGGTCTGCACCGCTGTTGTCGAGCAGGGCTCTGCCGTCATCGACCATGCCCCGGTACACCCCGGCCATGACGAGAGTCACACCGATCAGCAGACCCAGGCCGATGCCGGTGAAAACGAACTTTCCCCAGGCGTGGAGAATGTCGCGGCCGGCAAGGCTGATCATTTTGAGACTCCCGGGATGCGGTCGACGACATGGAAGCGGCGGTTCTCCGTCAGCGCCTTTTCGCTATAGGTCACTACCTGGTCCCCATCCGTGAGCCCCTCGCGTACCTGCACGTAGCCATCGAGGTCTGCGGCACCGAGTTTCACGGGGGTGAAATGCAGATCGCCATCCGCGATTGTCCACACCCCCACTTTGTCGCCATCACGGTGAATGGCCGCGTTCGAGACCACCGGAGCCGCGGCGAGCGTCGGCAACTCGACGGTGACTTCGGCCAGCTCACCCAGGGGCGGCAGTGGCTGGGGGATGCTGTTGAAAAGCACTTTCGCGAGTGTCTCCTCGGTCACGGCGTCGGCCCTGGGTTCCACCCGCAGTACATGCCCTTCCAGCATCATGCCGTTGCGCGAACGCAGGACGATATGGGCGGGCAGTCCTCCAGCCAGTCCGGATGCACTGACCTGGTCGAAACGCACACTGACCCAGAAGCTCTTGGGGTCGATTATCTCCACAACGGACTGGCCGGCGACGATGGTCGTCCCGGGATCGGCGTCACGCGCGGCGACGATGCCATCGACCGGCGCGATCAGGCGCAGGTTGCTCCTTTGTGCGACGAGTCCTTCGCGGTTGGCGCGGGCACGTCCGAGCTCTTCCCGGGCTGCTGATAGTGCAGCCTCGGCGATCTGCAGTTCCTGTCGCTTGGTGCTTGCGAGCTCCTCGCTGGCAGAGCGCAAGGTGCGTAATCGCTCATAGCGATGAGCCTGGGTTTCCGCGTAGGACTGCCGTGCTTGTGCCTCGCGCAAGGCCGCCTGTGCACTTTTCAATGCCGACCCCTGAGAGCGAACCCGGTCATCGAGGTCGACCGGATCCATTTCGCCGAGGAGCTGTCCGGCCTTGACCTGATCGCCGACATGCACGTCAAGGCTCTTTATGCGTCCTGCAAAAGTCGGTCCGATCTTGTACGTGTAACGTGTCTCTACCGTGCCGATACCGAAAAGCGCAGGCGTGACCGCGCGCGACTCCACGCTTGCAAGCGTCACTGCAACCGGCGCCAGTGGGCCCGATCGCAGGCCGACATAGATGAACAGCGCAAGAAGAGGAATGATGACCGCAAGCAGCGCGAGGGTGCGCCCTTGCAAGGGAAACTGTTTCATTGCGCACTCCTGATGCCGCGGCAGTAGATCGCGAAGACCAGCGGTGCATCGCGGCGCATGCGTCCTACATCGCCTGCCAGCATTGATTGCATGACGAGCCCCTGAACCGTGCCGATGAACAGCGTCGCCGCCGCAGCGTTATCAAGCGAGGCGGGAATCTCGCCGCGGGCCTTGCCGGTGTCGATGAGACGATGCAGGCGTTCGCCATAGCGCTCGATCAGGGTCTGCACCATGCGCTTGGCCGGTGTCGATTCGGCGCGCTGAAGTTCGCCAAACATCATTCTGGGTACGCCGGGGTGCTCGATCACGAATTCGACATGCGATATGAACATCGCCTCCATGGCTGCCAGGGGCGATTCGATTCCCTGCGCCGCCCGGTCGATTCGGGCCAGCAGGCGCTCTGCGACCCACTCCATGACCGCCTGCCAGATGGCCTCCTTGTTCGGGAAGTGCCTGAACAGCGCGCCCTGCGTCAGGTTCATGTGTTTGGCGATCGCCGCAGTGGTGATTTCGCTTGGGTTCTGCGAACCGGCAAGTGTGACGACGGACTCGACCGTGACGGCACGACGCTCGTCGGCAGGGAGGTGCTTCGGCGGAGTATCCACGACAGCCTCTTGTACAAAGTAAGTAATCAATTACTATCTTAGTGCGAAAGGCCATTTGTGCAAGGAAAAATGCGTCCACCGGCGCGCCCGTCAATATCCGGTATCGGCAAGGGGCTGTTCAAACAGCGCCACGAATCGCCTGGAGGGCCATCGTTCCGGAAGCGTGACTGAAGGCAGCAGATGAACTCATCGGGGTTGACGCGGCGGCAGGGAAAGACGGCGCCGCGTAGAATGACGCCGAATGCAGGGCGTGCCGCAAGGCTTGAAGCAGTGCGGGCTTGTTCCGCTTTTTCGTCGGGCATTTCAGATCTGGAGAGCACATGAAGATATCGCGCCGGGCTGCAAGGATCGCAGTTGCGCTGCTCGTGAGCGGATGTTCCGGCAGCGTCGTTCTCGCCAGCGATGCTCCTGCGGCCGTTGGTCTCGAGCCGTGTCCGCCATCGCCGAACTGCGTGTCGTCGCAGGCAGCAGACGAAGGCCGTCGGGTGGCGCCGCTGCGTTATACGGCCGACGCAGCCGATGCGCGCAAGCGCCTGCTTGCGGTGCTTCGTGGCATGGACGGCGCGCAGGTCAAGCAGGACGCGGGCAATGAGATTCACGCCGAATTTCGCTCGGCGGTGTTTGGATTCGTCGATGACGTGGTCTTCCGCTTCGGCCCGGCAGGCGAGATCCAGCTGCGGTCGGCGTCGCGTACCGGGTACTACGATTTTGGTGCGAACCGGCGCCGGGTCGAAGCCATCAGAAGCGGCTTTGACAACCGGACCGAGGCGCCGCGCTGAACCCTTGTCAGCGGGCTGCCCGCATCACGTCGGGTGGCTTGGCATTTCGTCTGCGCGTTCGTCCAGCCATTCCAGTGTCTGCGTGGTGAGGGTGGAGATCCGGATCAGCGGGTCTGCGGCGTCCCATCCCTGGTCCTTGAGCGGGCCGTTCATCTGGAAGCCGTCGTCGTTGAAGATGGTCAGCGGCGGCATGAGGTCTGCCAGAGCGACGCGCCGTTCGCCCCCCGAACTGCGGCCCGGGTGCATGACCCGTTGCAGATAGGCTTCGGGGTCGGTTTCCTGCTCCAGCACATCGAAGTAATCGCCGAGCAGGGCATGAACGGCATGATCGCGCACCGCGGGGATGCGTACCCGCATCGAACGTGCGAGTCCGGCCGGGGCCGCCCCGAAGACATCGCAGATCTCGCACGCACTCATTATCTCCAGCGGGCTCACGTCGGTGTCGCCGAGTGAGAGCAGGGCCTGGGTAAAGGACTTTCCCGGGTCGGGCGTGTGCAGCGCGAGCCAGCACAGCTTGGGCACGACGTTGAAAGTGAAGCTGAAGCCGAAGCCGGCCAGCAGGCGGCCGATGGCTTCTGCATAGTCGGATTCAATTCCGTGCGCGATCTGTACGGTTTTTGCCAGGCCGAGCTCCGAGTATCGGGAAAAGGCGCCGCGAAAGCCTTCGATCACGGCCTGGGTTTCGAGGACCTGAAGCGTCGAGAATCCCGGCCCGGACGCGGCAAAACGGCTTCGGGTTGCGCGGTAGTCCGTGAGCAGACCGGCCAGCCAGTCCTTTTCGGGCGTCCCGGCCTTCAGGTGCTGCTGGGTTCGGGCGCACAGGTTGGCATACTCGATCGCGATGTCGAGCACGAAACGGGTCGACAGCAACTGCACCATATGGACGGCTTCGTGCGACACGCCGTAAACACAGCGGATGAAGCGGTCATCGACCTCCGCCTCGAATCCACTGACCGTTTTCGCATAGGCGTAGCTTTCATTGATGACGACGACCCCGCAGGTCAGTACCAGCAGTGCTTCCCCGCTTTCCGGCAGGCGCGAAATCAGTTCGCGGCTGGAGCCGCGCAGCCGTGCGACCGCCTCACTGCGCTCATCGGAGCGCGGCATCTGGCCTGGCCTGGATACGGCTTGGTGTTCCGGTCGATTTCAGGCAGTCGCGCAGCAGGCTCTCGGGCACGATGCCTGCATTCTCGATGCGCAATTCCCGGGTGCCGTCAGGACCTTCGATGGTGCAGGTGATTGCGCTTTGCACAACGGGCCTGTCGCCTGTCGCAATCGCGAGCTGGGCGCTGGCGACGGCCAGCGAAAGGGCCGACAGCACGATGCCAAGAAGCTTGATCGTGCCATCGGCACCGTCGCTGCCAGCAGCGCCCTTCACCTTGATCGCGCTGCTGCGGCGTGCGCCCAGCGTGCCCGCGCTGCGGACAGGGGCGAGGGCGAGCGCCTTGGCGTCGGGCTCGGCCAGCAGGGTGGTGCGAAAGGCCTGCTCCCACTGCGGGAGCGCCAGCCCTGCAACAGAGATCGAGAGATTGAGTTCGCTCATCGCCATCGCCATCCCCATACGTGGAACATCACTGCTGCTCGGCAAACGCTGCGGCGCTCAATCCTCCAGGCGGAAGCCCACTTTCACCTTCACCTGGAAGTGGGCGATCTGGCCGTCAGAAATGTGGCCTCGAATCTCGGTGGCCTCGAACCAGTCCATGTGACGAACGCTCTGCCCCGCCTTGGCGATGGCGTTGCGGATGGCTTCGTCGCTGCTGACTGGCGATGAACCGACAAGCTCGACGATTTTGTATACGTGATCCGACATGGTGGTCTCCTCCGCTGCGTATGGTGTTGTACCTGCAGTATAGAAGACCGTTTCTGCGCCGGTCGGGCACCTGGGCGCAGCGGGGTCAGCCCTTCTTGCCCGCCATCCGGGCCTTCAGGTCCGCAAACGGTGAATGCGTGGCCACGGTTCCGTTGTCAGTCATCGTGCTGCCACCGGCCTGGGCTTCAAGCTGGCGCTGGTGTTCGTTGTCGTGGCAGTAGATGCACAACAGCTCCCAGTTGCTGCCATCGGGCGGGTTGTTGTCGTGGTTGTGGTCGCGGTGATGGACGGTGAGTTCGCGCAGGTTGGCGTGGGTGAAGGTGCGTGCGCACCGACCGCAGATCCACGGGTAGATCTTCAGCGCGCGCTCACGGTAGCCGTCGCTGCGGGCATCGGCGTTGCGGCGGGCATCGGCGACGATCTGGTCGAGTTTGCTGTGATCGATTTTCTTCATGGCTCTGATCCGGTTGGCGTCGTGCATGGTAGCGCAAGCCGGTTCAGACCGCTCCTGCCTGGTTTACTGGCGCACGGCCTCCAGTTCGAAGCGCATCTCGACCTGGTCCGACACCATGTCATCCTTCACCGCGTAGGTCATGCCCCATTCGCTTCTGAGCAGTGTGGTTCGGGCCGAGATGCCGAGCGTGTGCTTGCGATGCCCGAAGGGATAGCTGGCAGCCTTGTTCAGGGTCACGTCGAGGACCACTGGCCGCGTTTCGCCGCGCAGCGTCAACATGCCTTCGAGCTTGCCGGTACTGTTCTCGCCCGGCGTGAATTTGCTGGCTTCGAAGACAATCTCGGGATAGCGCTTGGCCTGCAGAAAATCGCGGTCGCGCAGGTGACCGTCGCGCTTCTTGTGATTGGTGAAGACGCTGTCGGCGGCAACCACGACGCGGCCCGAACTGAGCTGGCGGGTGTCCTCGTCGTACACGAACTGCCCGCCGGCCTCGAGAAAGAGGCCGATCACGCTGGCGTAGCCGACATGTTGCACCTGGAAGCCGATCGAGAAATGCTCCGGATCGATCTCGTAGGTTTGCGGTGCGGCCAGTGCAGCGGGCATGCCGGCTGCGGACAGCAGCAGTGCGAACAGAAGCTTGGAGGAGAAACGCAGGGTATTCATGACCGGACTCCTTTTCAGGACTGGGGACTTGCACCCGACCTGCGGGCGTGCTGAAAAAGCCAGCCGATGTCGAGTGCAAACGATATGCTCAGTGTAGTCAGTGAAACGAGCAGTATTGCAGTGGCGGCGGTCGCGGAAACTGCAGGCAGCAGGCACACGAGCAGGCTGCCCACCTGCCACACGCACACCACCTTGCGCCGGAAGCTGTCAGGCAAAGCCGCGCCGAGCCAGGGCAAGGGGTGCATGGCGAGCACGAAGACATAGCGCATTGCGCCGATTGCCAGCACCCACGCACCGGCCTTGTCGAGTTGCCACACTGCGAAAGACAGCGCGAGGATGAAAAAGGCGTCGAGCTCCATGTCGAAGCGGGCGCCGAATGCACTTGTGCTGTTGCTGCGCCGCGCAACCCAGCCATCGAGCCCGTCGAGCGCGAGCGCCGCGGTGCTGAGGATCGCAAGCGGGAGCGCATTCGCCGCTAGTGCGTCGGGAAACCACGCCGCTCCGGCGATGATGGAAACCAGACAGGCGCGCAGCAGTGTGACCCGGTTCGCTGCACCCAGCGACTCGCGCAGGCGTGGCCAAGCGCGCAGGACGAGGCCGGCCATTCCGAGATAGACCAGTACTGCTGCGAACTGCACGCCAGCAGGCAGGCCGAGCACTGCTGCGGCGCCCGCTGCGCAGCCCCAGGTCAGCAGCAGGCCGGCCGCGAGTTCGTAAGCGGCGAGCGGTGCGGATGAAGTCGGGGCGGGACGATTCTGCATTGTGTTTCCATTCCGGGGTGATGCCGGGCCATGATGACAGTTGCTGCGGCGCTGCGCGCACCGCGCCGTGGCGGGAACCTCGCACCTGCAGGCGGACTCGGATGCTGACAGCGTACAGACGCGCACACGACCTCGATTCGCTTCGGCATACTCTAGGCCCTGTGTCGGTTTAGTCCCTCTTTGTCGAGATGGAGTTCATGGCCTTATGCGTACCCATGCTTTCTGGACTGTTGCGCCGGGTCGTGGCGAGATTCGCGATACCGAGCTGGAGCCGCCGGCAGCAGGGGCGCTGAGGGTTCGTGCCCTCTACAGCGGCATCAGCCGTGGCACCGAGCGTCTGGTGTTCGATGGTGAGGTGCCGGAGAGCGAGTACGCGCGCATGCGGGCGCCGTTCCAGGAGGGTGAGTTTCCTGCGCCGGTCAAGTATGGCTACGCCAGTGTCGGTGTCGTCGAGGCAGCCGGCAGTGATGCGGCGGCCCGGGCCCTGCTCGGCAAGACCGTGTTCTGCCTCTACCCCCATCAGTGTGATTACGTGGTGCCGCTGTCTGCGCTGACCGTGCTGCCCGAGGGCTTGCCGGCGGCGCGCGCGGTGCTTGCCGCCAACATGGAGACGGCGGTCAATGCACTGTGGGACGCGGCGCCTGCGGTCGGCGACCGGATCGCAGTCATCGGTGCCGGCGTGGTCGGCTGTCTGGTGGCCTGGCTGTGCAGCCGGCTGCCCGGCTGCCGGGTGGAACTGATCGATATCGACGTGTCGCGCGCGCAGCTTGCCTCCGCGCTCGGGCTCACGTTCCGGCCTCCGTCAGCGGCTGCGGCGGAATGCGATCTGGTGATTCACGCCAGCGGGCAGGCTGCGGGCTTGCGCGATGCGCTCCGCCTTGCCGGGCAGGAGGCAATGGTGCTGGAGATGAGCTGGTTCGGGCGGCAGGCCGTGTCTCTGCCGCTGGGCGAGGCTTTTCACGTGCGCCGGCTGACGCTGCGTTCGAGCCAGGTAGGCAGCATTCCGCCCGGCAGGCTGCCGCGCTGGGACTACCGGCGCCGGCTCGAACTCGCGCTGTCCTTGCTCACCGACCCGGTGCTCGATGCACTGATCAGCGGCGAGAGCAGCTTCTTCGATCTGCCGACCGTCATGGCAAGCGTGCTCGACCGCGATGCAAAGACCTTGTGCCACCGCATTCGCTACCCGTCGCCCGCCGGATGAGCGCTTGATCCGGCCATGGCCCGTGCGCTACCCCTTTTCTTCTTGATGCTTGCAACAGGACCTTTCCATGTACAGCCTGAATGTTCGTGACCACATCATGATTGCCCACAGTTTTCAGGGTGAGATCTTCGGCCCGGCGCAGCGCATGCACGGCGCGACCTATGTGATCGATGCCTGCTTTCAGCGCGAGGAACTCGACGCCGATGGCCTGGTGGTCGACATCGGTCTTGCCAGCACTGTGCTGCATGCCAAGCTGGCCGAGCTGAATTTCCGCAATCTGGACGAGGAGGCCGCGTTCAAGGGGCGCAATACCACGACCGAGTTCATGGCGCGGGTGATCTTCGAGCGCATGGCGGTGGCGATTCGTGATGGCGAACTGGGCGAGGGCGGCCGCGGGCTGACCGGGCTCAAGGTCACGCTGCATGAGTCGCACATTGCCTGGGCGAGCTACGAGGGGCGTTTGTGAGCGATCAGGCTTCGCCACGCTGCAGCTTCATCGTCGCCGGCGACCCGGGTCAGCGTACCGGGGGCTATCGCTATGACGCGTTTATCGTCGATGGCCTGCGTGAGCGTGGCTGGAAGGTCGAGGTCATGGGGCTGGCCGGGCGTTTTCCGGTGCCTGACGAGCTGGCCTGGGAGGCGCTCGACCGTGCGCTGACCGATTTGCCGGACGACTCCCGTGTGGTGATCGACGGGCTGGCCATGGGCGGCTTGCCGGATGTCATCCAGACCCACGCCGGGCGGCTGCGCATCATTGCGCTGGTTCATCATCCGCTTGCCGACGAATCCGACATCGGTTCGGTGCAGCGGATGCTGTTTCTGCGCAGCGAGGCCGAGGCCCTTGCGGCGGTTGCGGCGGTCGTTACCACCAGTGCCTTCACCGCGCGGCGTTTGCAGGATTTCGGGGTGGCGTCTTCACGCATCAGCGTGGTGGTGCCGGGCGTGCAGGCCGCGCCGGTGGCCGTGGGCGGACATCATCCGCTGCGCATGTTGTGCGTGGCGACGATCACGCCGCGCAAAGGGCACGAGGTGCTGGTCGCGGCCTTGCAGCGTCTGGAGAAACTCGACTGGGAGTGCGTCTGCGTCGGCAGCCTGCTGCGCGACCCGCTCCATGCGCAGCGGATTGCGCGCCAGATTCAAGACGCCGGTCTGGCTGACCGGATGCGCTTGTATGGCGAGATGGCCGACGTCGAGCTCGCAGGGGCTTATGCGGCGGCGGATTGCTTCGTGCTCGCATCGCGTTACGAAGGCTATGGCATGGTGATTACCGAGGCGCTCGCGCGCGGCTTGCCGGTGGTGTGCACGCGTGGCGGTGCGCTGGCCGAGACCCTGCCGCCGGAGGCGGGCTTGCTGGTGGCGGTCGATGATGTCGATGCACTGGCCGATGCGCTGCGGCGCATGATCGAGGAGCCTGCACTGCGCAAGCGTCTGCGTGACGGGGCACGCAAGGCACGGGACGGACTCAGGGACTGGGCGGATGCCGCCGCGGAGTTTGCGCGCGTGCTGGATTCGGTGTGAGCATCAGGGTGGCCGGGATGCATTCATCCCTCTCCGACACCGACGATCGGGCGCCTGCCGCGCCGGTCGGCCCGCATCCGGACGCGGTGTTCAGCGCCGACTGGCTGGCCCTGCGCGCCGGGCCCGATGCAAGGGCACGCAACGCCGGGCTGGGTACGCGCGCACGGCAGTGGCTGCTCGACCGCGCCCGAAGTCGTGAGTGCGGTGCCGCCCTGCATCTGCTCGACCTTGGTTGCGGCAGCGGTGCCAACACCGCTTTTCTCGCCGGGCGCCTGCCGGGGCCGCAATCCTGGCGTTTGCTCGATCACGACGCAGCCTTGCTCACGGCCGCGGCGGCGCGCACGACGCAACTGCGCGATGCAGACGGGGCTGCGCTGGCAGTGCGCACGCAGTGCTGCGATCTGCGCACCTTGCAGCCTGCACATCTGGCGGGCGCCGATCTGGTCACGGCATCGGCGCTGATCGACCTGGTCGATGCAGGCTGGCTTGAGCAGCTTGCGGTGGCGTGTGCGCAGGCAGGGTGCGCGGTCCTGATCACGCTGAGCGTCGATGGTCGCTGGCGCCTCCTCAGCGGCGAGGATGGCGCGCCGGCGCAGGAAGAAGTGGATGTCGACGATGCCTTCGTGCGTGCGGCGTTCAACGACCACCAGCGTCGGGACAAGGGCGTGGGCGGCGCGCTCGGCCCCGATGCGGTGGACGCGTTTGCCACGGCCTTGCGCGCGCAGGAGTACGAGGTGGTCTTGGCCCCCAGCCCGTGGCGGCTGCGTCTCGCCGACCCGGACGAACTGGCGCTGGCGCTCGCACTGGTCCAGGGATGGTGCGATGCTGCGCAGGTCCAGTGTCCGGCCGAAACGCCACGGATTGCGGCCTGGCACCGGCGCAGGGTCGAACGCCTGCAAGGTGCGTGCGGGGTACTCGAGGTCGGACATGCGGACCTGTTCGCCCAGCCCGGTGCCGAGGCGCGACCTGATGCGTCGTCCCAGACACGCAAGCGATGAGCGCAGCCAGGTCGAACCTCGCGGCCACAGGCCGGCGCCGACGGCTGTTCATCCTGTTGCGGGCCCTCATCAGCATTGCTGCGCTCGGCGCATTGTTATGGTGGCTCGAGCCCGCAGCAATGCTGGACGCGGTTGGCCCGCTGGCGCCGGGATGGGTGCTGGCAGGGCTTGCAATCAGCGTGCCGCAGGTGTTTGTTTCAGCGTGGCGCTGGCGCCTGACCGCGCACCGGCTGGGACTCGATCTGAGCCTTGGGCGGGCGTTTCGCGAGTATTACCTCGCCACCTTTCTCAATCAGGTGCTGCCCGGCGGTGTCGGCGGTGACCTGAGTCGCGCCTGGCGTCATGGGTCTGAGGCCGAGGATGTGCGCGGGGCCTGGCATGCGGTGCTGATCGAGCGGGTCTCCGGGCAGGTGGCGCTGATGGTGGTTGCCCTCGTGGCGCTGCTGTCGTCGCCGGTTCTGCTGCGCAGCGTGACCACGTTCCCGGCTGCGCCGAAACTGCAGCTTGCGGGTGTGATCGCAGCCTTCTGTGCCGCAGTTTTGTGGTTTTCGCGGCGGGCGCTGACGCGCCTGTGGCGTGATCTGCGTCATTCGATGCTGGCGCGAACGGTGTTGCCGCAGCAGTTGCTGGCCTCGTTTGCGGTGGTGGCAAGCTATATCGCCGTCTATCTCTGCAGCGCGCGTGCAATCGGCGTGCCCCTGCCGGCCACAAGCTTGCTGCCGCTGGTGCCGATGGTCCTGCTGGCGATGGCACTTCCGCTGTCGGTGGCCGGCTGGGGGTTGCGCGAGGGCGCGGCGGCCGGCATCTGGCTGCTGGCGGGCCTGGCGCCCGCGCAGGGCGTGGCCATTTCGATCGCATACGGGGCCCTGGTATTCGTCTCCAGTCTGCCCGGTGCCGTACTGCTGATGCTCGGTGGACTTGGGGCCGGGCCGCGCAAGGGTGTTGCCAGGCAGGGGCCGCAGTAGCCGGGGCTTAACGTAAGGCGAGGTCGAACAGGGTATCCCTGCCGCAGGCAAAGCTGCGCGAGCGCGGGCGCAGCGCGTCGTCCAGGGTGTCGATCGCTGGCAGGCTGACGCCGGGGCGGCCAGAACCGATCAGCATTGGTGCGACCAGCAGATGCAGACGGTCGAGTGCGCCAGCGTGGAGAAAGCGCGACACGGTGTAGCCGCCGCCTTCGATGAGGACGCGGCGCAAGCCGTGGCGGGCGAGAATGGCAAGAATGGCTGCGGGCTCGATGTCGCCCTCCGCTTCGTCACCGGGGCGGTCGATGGCGATGCGGGTGCTGGGCGATCCGGGGCCGGCATTGCAGTGGCGCGAGCCCACCAGATGCAGCGTGGTGGCAGTGTCGTCATGAAACAGGCGGGCATCGGCGTTGGCGCGATTGCGACGGTCGATGACGACCCTGACCGGATGCGGGCCATCGACATGACGCACCGTGAGTTGCGGATTGTCGGCATTGACCGTGCCGACACCGACCAGCACCGCATCCACGACGGCCCGCAAGCGATGAAGATGGGTGAGGGCTGCGGTGCAGTTGATGTATTGCGAGGCGCCGCTGACGGTGGCGATGCGCCCGTCCAGACTCTGACCGAGCTGACCGACGACATGGCTGCCCGACCCCGAAACCAGCGGCAGAAAGAGGTCGAGCATCTCCCGGGCCTCTGGACTGGGCACGGCGCTGCACTGCCAGCTGCCGTTGTCCGTGACTTCGAGTTCGTATTCGTCCCCGGCGAGCACGGCGCGCGACTGCCCCTGCCAGTCGTGCTGACGGGTGCGGAGAATCAGTTGCCAGGCTTGATCGGCACAGAGCGAAAGCGGCATGGGCGGAACTCGTCAGGGTAGTGGGGCCGAAGCCGGAAGGGTGAGCTGACGCACTGGCAAACCTTGCCGACTCCCGCGCCTGCGAGGGACGAAGGCCAGCCAGCGGCCGTCAATCGGCGCCTGTTGCGAGCTGATCGAGCCTGAAGCGGTGTGCGTCGCAGATCACCTGCGCCAGCGTGTCAGCAAACTGACCCACCAGACGCTCGCCGAGTTCCGCTGTGGCGAGGCGCGCGTTCCCGGCGACCCCCGCCGGATTGAGGTCGCCCGCCATCCACGCGAAACCGGCTTCGCCCTCAGGTCCGAGCGTGTGCCCGGATTTGGCCATGTGTTCGCCGCAGGATGTCCAGTGGTCGATTGCGTCCCGACGCACCTTGTGCGGCGCGATATGCAGCATCATCGCGGTTTCCAGGGCGCCCCCGTGCAGACCGTGGCGCATCTCGCTGGCGGGCAGGGCCTGGGGCGGTGGGGCGAAGCGGAAGTAATTGGCGCGTACGACCAGCATGCGATGCGCGGCGCGCAGTTTGAGCGCGGCGAGATCGACGACTGCCTTGTTCCCGCCGTGGCTGTTGAACAGCACCAGCCGGCGAAATCCGGCACGGGCAACGCTGTCGCCGAGTTCGGTCAGGCTGGCGAGCGCAGTCTCCGGCGACAGGCTCAGGGTGCCGGGGTAGTCGCGGTGCTCCAGACTGAGGCCGACGTTCATCGCTGGCAGCAGGCAGGCGGGCAGGTCGTGCGGCAGGCGCTCGAAGGCGGCAGTGGCCAGCGCCAGGCCAATGTCGAGATCGGTTGATAGTGGCAGGTGGGGGCCGTGCTGCTCGATGGCGGCCAGCGGCAGCACCGCCACGGCGTCCCGCGCGGCCAGCGCACGGATCTCGTCGGGGGTGAGGTCTTGCCATAAATAACGGGGCGCTGGCTGCATGAGGGGATCCATTGGGGCGATTGCAGGTCTTTGATCATGATTGAAACACTGAATTCGGTCCCGAGGGCATGAATCGCGTGATGAACTTGAAAGCGTCGGGTACGAACGCATTGCTGCGCCTGGTCCTGCCGCTGCTGATCCTGAACGCCGTGCTGACCTTCGGCAACGACTGGCCGGGAATTGGCGTGGTGTTGGAGCCCCGGCTCTCGGTCGAACTGCTCGCCGGCGCCGTGCTGCTGTTGCTGTGGACGCGGTGGCGCGGGGCGGTTTCATTGCATGTGTTGTCGATGCTGGCGGGGCTTGTGCTGTCGCTGGTGCTGCTGCGTTACGTCGAGGTCACCGTGCCCGCGCTCCTCGGTCGTCCGGTCAATCTGTACTGGGACGGGCGTCACGGCTGGCAGGTGCTGCGCATGGCGACGATGGACATGCCCGTGTGGCAGCTCACGGGGTCTGGCCTGCTCGTGCTGGCTGGCGGCGCGCTGCTGTTCGTGCTGTTGCGGCTGCAGATCGTGGCGCTGTCCGAGGGTTTCCGCCGCTGTGCGACCTCGCGTGGGCTGGTGCTGGCCCTGATTGCACCCGTGCTGTTCTGGTTCGCTCAGCCCTGGGTGGGGCGCGACACCCGCAGCCTGTTTGCCGAACCAGTGAGCGTGGCGGTCTATCGAGCCGGCACGCAGTTGCGGGATGCGCTGGCGCCCGGGCGCAGCGCAGCGCTGCTCGGGCCCAGCCCGGTGTTCTCTGGCAATCTGAATGCGCTCGGTGGTGTCGATGTGATTCTCATCTTCTCCGAGGCCTATGGCGCCGTGACGTTTGACGACGCCGAGATCGCGGTCTCGCTGCAGCCCTCGCGGCAGCTGCTGGCGCAGGCGCTGAGCGACAGTGGTCGTGGTGTGGTGTCGGCCCGTGTGCTGTCTCCCACGTTCGGCGGCGCCTCCTGGCTGGCGCATTCGGCCCTGCTCAGTGGCACCGATACCCGCGACCCGGGCAGCTACGAGGTCCTGCTGACGACGGATCGACCGACCCTGGTGAGTCACTTCGCCGGGCACGGTTATCGCACCGTGGCGCTGATGCCCGGCCTGCAGCGGCCGTGGCCGGAAGGCGCTTACTACGGATTCTCGCGCTATGCCGACGCGGATGCGATCGGCTACCCGGGCCCGGCTTTTGGCTACTGGCGGATTCCGGACCAGGCCGCGCTCGCGCTCATGCATGCGCAGGAGCTGGGGCAGCCGGTGAGCGGGCGCAGTCCGCGCTTCGTGGTGTTTCCCACCGTCAGTTCGCATGCGCCGTTCCGGCCCGTGCCGCCCTATGTGGGCGACTGGGATGCGGTGCAGGGGGTGTCCGCCTATTCGCCGGAGATGCTCGACAAGGCGCTTGCCGAGCCGGTGTCGTGGTCGGACCCGCTGCCCGCCTATCTGCAGTCGATGCGCTACAGTTTCGAGTGGTTGTCGGGCTACATGCGCGAGCGGGCGGCCTCCGGGAGTCTGATCATCGTGATCGGTGACCATCAGCCCATTGCCGCGGTGAGCGGGCGGGGCGCCTCATGGGAGGTGCCGGTGCATGTGTTCAGTGCCGATGCGGCGCTGCTGGCGCGCTTCGGGCGCGCCGGCTTTCGCGCGGGGCTGGGCGAGGATGCGGCCTTGCTTGGCAGCATGCCCGATCTGACCCGGATCCTGCTGAGCGTATTCAATGACAGCAGCGATGACAGCAGCGATGACCGTGGCGACCACAGCGGCGGCGCGCCGTCCCCGATTCAGCGCTGACAGCGTATTCGTCGGGGCGGCGCCTGGCGCCGCGTGAGCGCGCCTACTGCGCCTGTGCGAACTGTTCGCTCAGGTGCTGCACGGCATCGCGCTCACCGCGGATGCGCAGGAAGGCGCCGTTGTCGTCGGCGCGTTCGCCCAGCAGTTCGCAGTTTGCGTAGATCTTTCCGCGCAGCTGCTGCGCCGACCACGGCAGGAACAGCTCTGCCTCGATCAGACCCTGCTGGAAAAACGCGACGATCTGCGCACGCAGGCTGGCGACCTCGTGCGGGCGGCGCGCGCTCATCACCACACATGACGGGTACTTTGCCCGCAACGCCGCTTCGCATTCGGCCTGCGCGGCTTCGTCGCCGACGTGGTCGATCTTGTTGAATACGCGCAGCTTAGGCACGTCCTCTGCGCCGATCTCGGCCAGAACCTTGTCGGTGACCTCGAGCTGGCGCTCGAAGCCGGGGTCGCTGGCGTCGATGACGTGCAGCAGCAGCGCGGCGTCGAGCGCTTCATCGAGCGTGGACTTGAACGACGCGACAAGCCCGTGCGGCAGGTTCTTGATGAACCCCACCGTGTCGCTGACGAGTACGCGGGGCGTGCTGTCCGGGTAGAGCGTGCGTACCGTGGTGTCCAGCGTGGCAAAGAGTTTGTTCGCGACCAGCACCTCGCTGCCGGTCAGTGCGCGCATCAGCGTGGATTTTCCGGCGTTGGTGTAACCGACGAGCGCCACGCCCGCGAGCCCCTGCCTACCCTGGCGCCGCGCGCGCTGGGTCTTGCGCTCGGCTTCCATGGCAACGATCTCGAGTTGCAGCTCGGCAATGCGGTCACGGATCTTGCGCCGATCCAGTTCGGTGTGCGACTCGCCCGCGCCACGACCGCCCGAGCCGCTGCGCTGGCGCCCCTGCGGGCCGGCCAGCTTGGCCGCTTCGCGCAGACGCGGCGCCATGTAGCCAAGGCGCGCGATCTCGACCTGCGCGCGGGCCGCGCGCGAGCGCGCATTGCGATGGAAGATCTCAAGGATGACCATGGTGCGGTCCATCACTTCGCAGCCCACTTCCTTTTCAAGGTTGCGAGCCTGCGACGGCGAGATCTCGTGGTCGACCAGGATGGCATCGATGAAGTCACCATCGGCATCGGCGCTGTCGTCAGCGGGCAGCCTGTTGCTGACGAAGACGCTGATTTCCTGACGCTTTCCGGCGCCCAGATAGGCTGTGGTGTCGAAGCCGGTACGCTTCTGCACAAAGCTGTGCACCACCTTGAACCCCAGCGTTTTTGCCAGTTCGCGGAGTTCTGCCAGCGAAGCCTCAAACTCGGCATCGCTCACGTTCGGCAACTGGACCGCTGCCACGACGGCGCATCTGAGCTTCTCTTTAACAACAGTTTGCATTCGGGGGGTACTTCTTTTGGAGGGCAAAGCAGGATGGTACCCGTCAATGCAAGCTGGTCGTGCGTAACAGGTGTATCAAATCAGCGACTGCGAGTCGGTCGCCGTGTTCACTCCGTCCTGGCAGGCGGTGTTGTATCGTCCTGTGCGCCGGTATCGCCGCTCGCGTAGCGCCGGGTCATGATGCGCAACTGCCGCATCTGTTCCTCGAAATTGGTGCAGCCCTTGCACATCATGATGTGCATGCGCAGCGACAGTCGCTCACGCAGGCTGAGGCCGCGGTCGAGTGCTTCCGAACTGAGCCGGGTGGCTTCCTTGCAGGTCAGCATGAGGGACAGTCTCCGGGGTTGAACCAGTTACCCTCGAGGCAGGCCCGCAAGCTGACGCGGGCGCGATACAGGATGACATGGCAGTTGTTGGAGGTGATCTCGAGTTCGGCGCAGATCTCCGGGGTTTCGAAACCCAGCATCTCGCGCATCATGAACACGCGGGCGATGTTCTCGGGCAGGCGGTCGAGGCAGGCTTCGAAAACCGCCCAGAACTGCTTGTTGTCGAGCGCCTCGTCGGGCGTGTTCCATTGCGCCGGGCGGGCCTGTTTCTGCCAGTGGCCGTTATCGCGGAACAGGCCGTCGAGCTTTTCGTCGTCGGAGGTGTCGTCGCTGCCGATCGATGAGATCGACACCGTGCGCGCGCCACGGCGCAGGATGTCGACGATCTTGTTGCGCAGGATGCTGAAGATCCATGTCTTCAGTGCGGCGCGGCCTTCGTGGCGGGCTGCGTTGATCAGGGCGGCCTCGATCGCTTCCTGCACGGCGTCTTCGGCCAGTGCGGCGTCACGCAGTTGCAACTGCGCAAAACGCAGCATGTCGCGCCGAAGCTCGGTCAGCAGGACCGGGTCGGCGAGCGCGTCTGCTGGCGATGTCGGGTGGGTGTTCGTTTGGGCACGCACCATGCGTGGTCTCCGGGGCCGGTTGGTCGGGCGATGTATGAAGTACGGCACGCTTCAGTATTGTCGGCGGCAATTGCGCACGGGGGGGCCGCGCATGCGCCGCCGGTCATGAGTCGGTCCTGGCCGCCGATTCTTACACCCGGCCGCGATCAGGCCTCGATATGACGCAGCGACAGGTCGAGGGCGCGCACGTCCTTGGTCAGGCTGCCGATCGAGATGCGGTCTACGCCGGTCTCGGCGATTTCACGCACACGCTGCAGGTTCACCCCGCCCGAGGCTTCGAGTTCGGCACGTCCTGCGTTGATGGCCACCGCTTCACGCATGTCTTCCAGGCTCATGTTGTCGAGCAGGATCATGCCGACGCCTGCGTCGAGCGCGTCGCGCAGTTCGTCCAGACTCTCGACTTCCACTTCGATGAATACGTTCGACGGTGCGATGATGCGCGCCTGTTCAACGACTTCGCGAATGCCGCCGGCGGCGATGATGTGGTTTTCCTTGATCAGGATGCCATCGTACAGGCCGATGCGGTGATTGACGCCGCCACCGACTGCGACCGCGTATTTCTGCGCCAGACGCAGGCCGGGCAGGGTCTTGCGGGTATCGACGATGCTGGCGTTGGTGCCGGCGACGGCATCGACAAAACTGCGGGTGACCGTTGCCGTGCCCGAGAGCAGTTGCAGAAAGTTCAGCGCGGTGCGTTCGGCGGTCAGCAGCACGCGTGCGCGGGCCACCACTTCGCACAGTTCCTGGCCGGGTTCCACCCGGTCGCCATCCTTGACGTGCCATTTGACGGTGGCCGCCGGGCTCAGTGCGGCGAAGGCTGCATCAAACCATGCCGTGCCACAGATCACGGCGTCCTCGCGGGTGATCACGCGGCCGCGAGCCTCGGTCTGAGCGGGGACAAGACGGGCGGTAAGGTCGCCGGTGCCAATGTCTTCTGCCAGCGAGGCGGCAACACAGCGCTGGATTTCGACGCGAAGCTGTTCGGAGAGCATGATGAGAACCGGATTGAGTAGGCAGGGGCGAGATTCTAACATTGCGCACCGATGCACCTGCTGCGTCATTCAAGCTCTGGATGCTCCATGAAGCCACGCGACCTCGTCGAACTCTTTCTCCTTGCCGCAATCTGGGGCGGCTCATTCCTGCTGATGCGGGTTGCTGCGCCGGCCTTCGGGCCTTTCGCGCTCATCGAGCTGAGGGTGGGGCTGGCCGCGGTGGTGCTGATTCCGGTGCTGGCCATGCAGGGCGGTTTGCGCCAGTTGCTCTCGCGCTGGGCTGTGCTGCTGGTGGTTGGCCTGTGTGCGTCGGCTTTGCCATTTGTGTTGTACGCATGGGCAACGCTGTCGGTGACGGCCGGTTTCGCATCCATCGTGAACGCGACCACGCCCATGTTTACCGCGCTGGTGGCGTGGGTCTGGCTCAAGGACAGGCTAAGTGCGCCAGCGCTTCTTGGCATGCTGGTCGGCGTGCTGGGCGTGGTGATCCTGGTCTGGGGCAAGGTCTCGTTCAAGGACGGCGGTTCGGGCTGGGCGGTGCTTGCCTGCCTCGGGGCCACGCTGTCCTACGGGGTCGCGGGAAACATGACCAAGCGCTATCTCTCAGGGGTGCCACCAATGGTGACTGCAACCGGGAGCCAGCTGTATGCCAGCCTGATTCTGCTGCCAATGGCGATCGCCTCGTGGCCGCAGGAGACGCCATCGGCATCGGTTTGGAGCGCTGCCGTGGTGCTCGCCGTGGTCTGCAGCGGGCTGGCCTACGTGCTGTTCTTTCGCCTGATGGAGCGGCTCGGCCCGACCCGCACCGTGAGCGTGACCTTCCTCATTCCGCTCTTTGGCATGCTGTGGGGTGCCGCATTCCTCGACGAGACGATTTCGCTGCGAATGCTGACCGGTTGTGCCGTGATTCTGCTCGGTACCGGGCTTGCGACCGGCGTGTTGAGCCGGCTGCGCATGCCGTGGCAGCGGATGAACTGAACCGGAGGGCTCGCAGCGGCGCGCCGATGTTCAGGTCTTGAGCCGGCCGGATGCGCGGCCGCGGCGGCTGTCGATGGCGATCATCACGCCGGCCGAGCCAATGGTGAGAATGCCGAGCAAGGCGATTTCATCGGGAATGTGGCCGAAGAACAGCCAGCCGATCAGCATCGCCCAGATCAGCTGTACATAAAGTATTGGCGACAGTACCGAGGCAGGGGCGTCGCGAAACGCCCGGATAAGGAGGAAGTGTCCGCTGCCGCCATAGATGCCGAGCGAAGCGACCAGCAAAGCGTCTTTCAGGCCCGGGATCGGCCCGCCCCAGATCCAGGGCAGGGCGAGCGTCATTGCCACGGTACCGATCAGCGCCGTATAGAACAGCATCGTGACCGGGTTTTCGGTCGGTGTGAGCTGTCGGGTGAGGATCTGGTACAGGGCGTACGACATCGCGCCACCGAGTGCGAGTGCGATGCCTTCCGCGACCAGGCCACTTCCCGGTCGCGCGATCAGCAGCACACCAACGAAGCCGACGATCACCGCGACCCAGCGCATGACCCCGATCTGCTCACCCAGCAGCGGGCGGGCGAGCAGGGTGACGATCAGCGGCGCGGCAAAGACGATGGCGGTGGTCTCTGCCAGCGGCATGCGCGACAGCGCGGCCATCCCGAAGAAGGTGGTGCTGAGCAGGCAAAGTGCGCGGGCGACCTGTCGCGTCGGGCGGGTGGTGCTGATCAGGCGCAGCCGCATCGACGGCGCGAGAAAGATCACCATCAGCAGGAAATGTACGCTGTAGCGCGACCACACCAGCATCGGCACCGGATAGGTCTGCGCGAGATGCTTGGCGGTGGAGTCGAGCAGCACGAAGAGCAGGAGGGCGCCGAGCAGCAACAGGACACTGCGGGCCAGTGCGGGCGAGGGAGTCGTCATCCGGGACGGTCGTTCAGTGGCGTTCGCGCGCGGCTTCGACCATCCATCCGTTGAAGACACCTCGTGCGGCGTCGATGACCTCGCTTGCGGTCAGTCCGACCGGGCCGACACCTTCGCGTGCCAGACGGTCGGCGGCTGCGCCGTGGAGGTGTACCGACGCAATCAGCGCGGGTTCGGCTGGCCAGCCCTGCGCGAGCAGGCTCAGGGCAAGCCCGCTGAGGACGTCGCCCATGCCCGCCGTGGCCATGCCGGGATGCCCGGTGTTGTTGATGAACCAGCGGCCGTCCGGGGTGGCAATGATGCTGCCGGCGCCCTTGAGCACGACGAGCGACCTGTACTTGCGGGCCAGTGCAAGCGCGGCCGCGAGTCGATCGTGCTGGACTTCCTGGGTCGTGATGCCGAGCAGGCGGGCGCCTTCTGCAGGGTGTGGCGTGAGCAGGGTAATGCCGTCGCGCTCGCTCAGCGTCTTGCCCAGCGTCTCGTCACCGGACACGATATTGAGCGCATCGGCGTCGAGCAGCAGGGGGCAGTCGGATTCGATCGCTGCGCTCAGCAGTTTGCGCGCATCGGTGTCCGTGCCCAGACCGGGGCCGGCGGCGAGCGCAGTGAGATGGTCGGGCAGGGCGGCTGCTCCGCGCAGCATCAGTTCGGGATGGCTGGTATCTACCGTGGGTGCGCCCGGGTCGAGCAAACCGACGAAGACCCGCCCGGCACCGAGCATCAGCGCAGCACGTCCGGCAAGCAGCGCCGCGCCCGCCATGCCATTGGCGCCACCGAGCACGCCGGCGTCGCCATACAGGCCCTTGTGGGTGTTGCGCGGACGCGCGGTCAGGCGGTCGCGGAACAGGCTGGTGCGGATATGGAAACCCATGGTCGGCACCCAGGCCGGTGCGTCGATCTCGATGCGCTGAACCGAGATCTCGCCGCAGTGGTCGGGCCCGTCCAGGGTCAGCAGGCCGGGCTTGAGCGCGATAAAGGTCGTGGTGTGGGTTGCGCGAAAGCAGGGGCCGAGCGGACGGCCGGTGTCGGCATCGAGCCCGCTGGGGACGTCGAGCGCCATGCGCGGCACACGTTGTGCGTTGAGGGTGTTGATCCAGGTCGCGAAGCGGCCTTCGGGCGGACGCTTGAGGCCGATGCCGAAAATTGCATCGACCACCAGTGCCCAGCCGTTGGCCGGTGCCGAGGGCAGGTCGGAGACCGTGCTGCCGCCTGTCAGTATGAAATCGGCATGCGCCTTGGCGGCTTCGGGCGGCAGGGAGCCCGGCTGGTTGGCGAAAGCGACGATCACTTCGCGTCCGGCCTGACGCAACTGGCGCGCCATCACGAAGCCGTCGCCGCCGTTATTGCCCGAGCCGCAGGCAATCAGGATGGCGCCGGGGCGGTCCATGATCAGGCGCACGGCATCTTCCGCTGCGGCGCGGCCAGCCCGCTCCATGAGCGGCGGACGGGCGCTCGGGATCAGCTTGCGCTCGATCTCCCGGATGGCGGAGACAGGGTAGATGGGTTGTGCGGAAGTGAACATGTTCGGGCTTTCTGCAAAGTGACCCCCGATTCTAAGGGCGGCAGCTTCGGTGTGCGCTCATTTTGTTGCGTCACGCCGGTCGTAGGGCGTCCGGTCTGCCCCGGACCAGGCGCGAACGCCCCTTGCCGCGTGCGAGGAAAGGCGCTCGTCGCAACGACATGGGGCAGACGCTGGTGCTCCGCGAGGGCGGGTCTAGTTGCCGGCCTTGCGCTTTTCCCGCCGGGTTTCGTGCAGGAGTTCGACTTCGCCGGCGTCGTTGGCAGACTCGAGCCGCACGGTGAAGCCCCACAGGCGGGCAATATGCTTCACGACTTCCTCCGCGTTCTCTGCCAGCGGCCGGCCCTGCCAGCGCTGGTGGCGCAGGGTGAGCGAGCGGTCGCCACGCAGGTCGACATTCCAGACCTGGATGTTGGGCTCGCGGCTGCCAAGGTTGTAGTGCTCTGACAGGATTTCGCGCACGTGTCGGAAGCCGGCGTCGTCGTGGATGGCAGAAACCTTGAGCTTGTCTTCCCGTTCGTCGTCGAAGATCGCAAACATGCGGAAGTCGCGCATGACCTTTGGCGACAGATATTGCGCAACGAAACTTTCGTCCTTGAAGTTGTGCATCGCGAAGTCGAAGGTCTCCCGCCAGTCGCTGCCCGCAATGTCGGGAAACCACCGGCGGTCCTCGTCGGTGGGGTGTTCGCAGATGCGACGGATGTCGGTCCACATGGCGAAGCCGAGCGCGTACGGGTTGATGCCGTTGTACCAGCGGACGTTATACGGCGGCTGATAGACGACATTGGTGTGCGACTGCAGGAACTCGAGCATGAAGCTGTCGGCAAGCAGGCCTTCGTCGTAAAGCGTGTTGAGCAGGGTGTAGTGCCAGTAGGTTGCCCAGCCCTCGTTCATGACCTGCGTCTGGCGCTGGGGGAAGAAGTACTGCGCAATCTTGCGTACGATACGCACGACCTCGCGCTGCCAGGGTTCGAGCAGGGGCGCGTTCTTCTCGATGAAGTAGAGCAGGTTCTCTTCGGGCTCTTCCGGGAAGCGGCGTTCCTTGCGGCCGTCGCTGCGCACGTCGTGGGCCGGCAGCGTACGCCACAGGTCGTTGACCTGGGTCTGCAGGTATTCCTCGCGCTCGTCCTGACGCAGCTTTTCCTTTGCCATCGAGAGCTTGGGCGGGCGCTTGTAGCGGTCGACCCCGAGATTCATGAGCGCGTGGCAGGAGTCGAGCAACAGTTCCACGTCTTCCACGCCGTGGCGCTCTTCACACTGGGCGATGTAGTTCCGCGCAAAGATCAGGTAGTCGATGATCGCGTCCGCATTGGTCCAGGTGCGGAACAGGTAGTTGCCCTTGAAGAAGCTGTTGTGGCCGTACGCGGCGTGGGCAATCACCAGTCCCTGCATTGGCAGGGTGTTTTCCTCCATCAGGTAGGCAATGCAGGGGTTGGAGTTGATGACGATTTCGTATGCCAGGCCCATCTGGCCGCGACGGTACCCTTTCTCGGTGCTCAGGAACTGCTTGCCGAACGACCAGTGGTGATAATTGACCGGCATGCCGACCGAGGCGTAGGCATCCATCATCTGTTCGGCGGTGATGACCTCGATCTGCACCGGATAGGTATCCAGGCCATAGTCTTTGGCGACGCGGGCGATCTCGGTGTGGTAGCGCTCGATGCTCTCGAAGCTCCATTCCGAACCTGCGGGCAGGGGGATGCGTTTCTTGAGGGCAGGTTTCATGCGAGGCTCTTCTTGAAAAGTTCGCGGAAAACCGGATAGATGTCCGCCGGCGACTCGATGCGCTGCATGGCGAAGTTCTTGCTGCTGGCGTGCAGCTTTTCGTACTCGCGCCACAGATTCTGGGGCTCGCCCGGGGTGATCTCGATGTAGGCGAAGTACTGGCACCACGGCAGGATCTCGTCGTCGAGAATCCTGCGGCAGATGGGCGAATCGTTGTCCCAGTTGTCGCCGTCCGACGCCTGGGCGCCATAGATGTTCCACTGACCGCCGGCGTAGCGCTCGCGAATGATGTCGCGCATCAGCTCGAGCGCGCTCGACACCACCGTGCCGCCGGATTCACGTGAGTGGAAGAACTCGTCCTCGTCGGTTTCCTTGGCAATGGTGTGGTGCCGGATGAAGACCACCTCGATGTGCTCGTACGTTCGGTTGAGGAAGAGGTAGAGCAGCATGAAGAAGCGCTTTGCCGTGGCTTTCTTCTCCTCGTCCATCGACCCCGACACGTCCATCACGCAGAACATGACCGCCTGGGTCGTGGGTTGCGGAATCCTGATGCGGTTGTTGTAACGCAGATCGAAGCTGTCGATGAAGGGGATCGCATCGATGCGCGCCCGCAGTTTGCCAAGCTCCTCGCGCAACTCGCGCACGCGATCGCTGTCTTCCCCCTGCTCGGCGATGGCCTCGTCGAGCTCCTGCTGCAGTTCGCGATAACGCGCCCGATAGGGCGAGCCCAGCGCCAGGCGACGTCCCAGCGCGCCGCGCATGGAGCGCACAATGTTGATGTTGGCCGGCACCCCGCTCGACGTAAAACCGGCGCGCTGTGACTTGAAGTCGGTGACCCGAGAGAGCTGGGTGCGAACCAGGTTGGGGAGCGCGAGGTCGTCAAAGAAAATGTCGAGAAATTCGTCGCGCGAGAGCTGGAAGACGAAATCGTCTTCGCTCTCACCGTCGTTCCCGGCCTTGCCGCCACCGCCCGAGCCGCTGGCGCCGCCCTGCGGGCGCCTGATCTGGTCTCCGCTGGAAAACTGGTCGTTACCGGGGAACACCTGTTCCCAGATTCCGCCCTTTCCATTCTGGAAATGAGGTTCGGACAGATCCTTGGTCGGGATGGAAACGCTTTCGCCGTTATCCAGGTCGCGAATGGAGCGGCCATCTATTGCGTCGGATACTGCGCGCCGAATCTGCTGCTTGAAGCGGCGGACGAAACGCTGGCGATTAACCGCACTCTTTTTCTTGCTGTCGAAGCGCCGATCGATGATGCGGACCATGCCTTCCTCCGTGGTGGCCCATGACAAACCCGCTGCCGGTGAGCGCCGGCGGCGTGGTTCGCAATGGTGCATTCAGGCGTTCAGGACGACTTCCGTACGCGCAGATACCACTCGCATAGCAGGCGCACCTGTTTCTCGGTATAGCCCTTTTCGATCATGCGATTGACGAAGTTCTGGTGCTTCTTCTGCTCATCGGCACTGGCCTTGGCGTTGAAGCTGATGACCGGCAGCAGGTCCTCGGTGTTGGAGAACATCTTCTTCTCGATGACCGCGCGCAGTTTCTCGTAGGAGGTCCAGCTCGGGTTGGCGCCTTCGTTCTTCGCACGGGCGCGGAGCACGAAGTTGACCACCTCGTTGCGGAAGTCCTTCGGGTTGCTGATGCCGGCCGGCTTCTCGATCTTTTCGAGTTCCTCGTTGAGCGCCGAGCGGTCAAGGATCTCGCCGGTGTTCGGATCGCGGAATTCCTGATCCTGGATCCAGAAGTCGGCGTAGATCACATAGCGATCGAAAATGTTCTGGCCGTACTCGGAGTAGCTTTCGAGGTAGGCGGTCTGGATCTCCTTGCCGATGAACTCGGCGTAGCGAGGTGCAAGAAACTCCTTGATGAAGCCGAGGTAACGGGACTCGTTTTCCGGGGGGTACTGTTCCTGCTCGATCTGCTGCTCGAGGACATACATCAGGTGCACCGGATTCGCCGCCACCTCGCGGTGGTCGAAGTTGAACACCCGGGACAGCACCTTGAACGCGAAGCGTGTGGACAGGCCGGTCATGCCTTCGTCGACGCCGGCGTAGTCGCGGTACTCCTGGAAGCTCTTGGCCTTGGGGTCGGTGTCCTTGAGGTTTTCGCCGTCATAGACCCGCATCTTGGAATAGATGCTTGAGTTTTCCGGCTCCTTGAGGCGGGACAGGACGGAGAACTGGGCGAGCATCTTCAGGGTGTCGGGGGCGCAGGGCGCTTCCCACAGGGAGCTGTTCGCCAGCAGCTTCTCGTAAATGCGGATCTCGTCCGACAGGCGCAGGCAGTAGGGCACCTTGACGGTATAGATACGGTCGAGGAAGGCCTCGTTGTTCTTGTTGTTCTTGAACGCTGTCCATTCGGACTCGTTCGAGTGCGCCATCACGATGCCGTCGAAGGGAATCGCACCGAAGCCTTCCGTACCCTTGTAGTTGCCTTCCTGCGTGGCGGTGAGGAGGGGGTGGAGCACCTTGATCGGCGCCTTGAACATCTCGACGAACTCGAGCATGCCGCGGTTGGCCAGACACAGACCGCCGGAGTAGCTGTACGCATCCGGGTCGTCCTGCGAATATTGCTCCAGTTTGCGGATATCGATCTTGCCGACCAGCGAGGAGATGTCCTGGTTGTTCTCGTCGCCAGGTTCGGTCTTGGCGACTGCGACCTGGCGCAGCACCGAGGGCGTGAGCTTGACCACCCGGAACTTGGTGATGTCGCCGCCGTATTCATGCAGGCGCTTGACCGCCCACGGGCTCATGATGGTGCCGAGGTAGCGCCGGGGGATGCTGTAGTCGTCCTCAAGGATGTGACCGTCTTCCTCAACGTTGAACAGGCCGAGAGGGGATTCATTTACCGGCGACCCCTTGATCGCATAGAAGGGGACGTGTTCGATCAGGGTCTTGAGCTTTTCCGCCAGCGAAGACTTGCCGCCGCCGACCGGGCCAAGCAGGTAGAGGATCTGCTTCTTCTCCTCCAGCCCCTGTGCCGCATGCCGGAAGTAGGAGACGATGTGCTCGATGACCTCTTCCATGCCGTAGAAGTCGCGAAACGCCGGATAGAGCTTGAGCACCTTGTTGGAAAAGATGCGAGACAGACGCGGGTCAAGTCGGGTGTCGACCAGTTCGGGTTCTCCGATCGCCATCAACATGCGCTCGGCCGCCGTTGCGTAGGCCGCTCGGTCGCGGCTGCACAGTTCCAGATACTCCTGGATCGACATTTCGTCTTCGCGGGCCGCTTCGAATCGGGCTTGGTAAGCGTTGAAGATGCTCATCGGGACGTCTCCTTGTCGATTGGGTCGTACTGACCCGACTCAATTCCGTCGGTTGCTACCTGGCATTAATCCTGCTTTTCTCGATCTGTTGCAAGCAGCATGCTCATACCTGAGAGGCCACGGTACCTTGCGAGTTCCGCCTGTGAGCGTGCATTTTTTCACTGTTCCACGTGCATTCTGACCCTTTACGGGCGCTGGAAGGAAGGCCCGGCCCCTGTGTTAGAATCTTCGTTTTATTTGGAACAAGTCGGCCACACCGTGCACCTGATTGTAGGAAAGCACTCAGGGCGGAATGCTCGGCCGGCGGTATTTTTGACTTCTCAGGATTGATTGAATGCAGACCAACCAGGAAACCCCGAGCTCGCTGGAGCGCCGTATCGATATGTCCGTCGCCATGGCGGAGATCAATAAGGAAGTCGAAGCGCGTCTCAAGAAGATGGCTCGCACCGTAAAAATGCCTGGTTTCCGCCCGGGCAAGGTGCCGATGAAGATTGTTGCCCAGACTTACGAGCCGCAAGCGCGCTCCGAAGCCATTGGTGCTGCAGTAGAAAAAGCGTTTGGCAATGCCGTGCGCGAGCAGAATCTGCGTGTGGCAGGTTATCCGCGCATCGAGCCCAAGGAAGCATCGAGCGCAGACGCTCTCGAGTTCAGCGCGGTATTCGAGGTTTATCCGGAAGTGGTTTCGGGCGACCTGAGCACGCAGACGATCGAGCGCCCCGCTCTGGAAGTGGGCGACGCCGAAGTCGACAAGACCATCGACGTGCTGCGCAAGCAGCGCACTTCCTTCGAGCTGGCCGATCGCGCCGCTGCCGAAGGTGATCGCGTGGTGATCGATTTTGCCGGTCGCAAGGATGGTGAGCTGTTCGACGGCGGCCAGGCTGAGGACTTCCCCTTCGTCATCGGCGCAGGTTCGATGCTCAAGGATTTCGAAACGGCTGTTACCGGTCTGAAGTCGGGTGAAGCCAAGACCTTCGACATGACCTTCCCTGAGGACTACCACGCCAAGCATCTGGCCGGTCAGACCGTTCAGTTCGAGGTCAAGGTGAAGAAGGTTGAAGCACCGGTGCTGCCGGCGGTCGACAGCGACTTCGCCAAGGCGCTGGGTGTTGCCGATGGTGATGTCAGCAAGCTGCGTGACGAAGTCCGTACCAACCTGACCCGCGAGGTGAAGCGTCGTATTCAGGCCAAGGTCAAGGAACAGGTCATGAACGCCCTGATCGAAGTGACGCCGATCGAGGTGCCCAAGGCACTCGTCGAGGCGGAGTCGAGCCAGCTGGCCGAGAACGCCAAGCGCGACCTCGAAGCGCGCGGCATGCAGACCAAGGACATTCCGGTCGAGCCGGCATGGTTCGCAGACCAGGCCGTGCGTCGGGTCAAGTTGGGGCTGATCATGGCCGAGCTGGTCAAGACCAAGGAACTGCACGCCAAACCTGAGCAGGTTCGCACGCTGGTTGAAGAGATGGCCGAGAGTTACGAAGATCCATCCGAACTGGTACGCTGGTATTACGCACAGCCGGATCGTCTGGCACAAGCTGAAGCCGTGGTGATCGAGGACAACGTCGTGGCTTGGGTGGCTTCGCAGGCCCAGACCACCGACAAGCCGGTCGCTTTTGATGAATTGATGGGCAACGCGGCCTGAGGTCGCGAGAGAGCGAGTAATGATGAACGGAACACCCCAGCACAGCAGTGAATGGAACCCGATGGGTCTTGGCCTGGTTCCAATGGTTGTCGAGCAGAGTGGGCGCGGCGAACGCGCCTATGACATCTATTCGCGCCTTCTGAAGGAGCGGGTGGTGTTCCTCGTCGGTCCGGTCAATGACACGACGGCCAACGTGATCGTTGCTCAGTTGCTTTTCCTTGAGTCGGAAAATCCGGACAAGGACATCTATTTTTATATCAACTCCCCCGGCGGTTCGGTGACGGCCGGCATGGCGATTTACGACACCATGCAGTTCATCAAGCCGAACGTCAGCACGCTGTGCATCGGGCAGGCCGCCAGCATGGGCGCGTTCCTGCTTGCTGCAGGCGAAAAGGGCAAGCGCTTCACGCTGCCCAATTCGCGCGTGATGATCCATCAGCCGCTGGGTGGATTTCAGGGCCAGGCCTCGGATATCGAGATCCATGCACGCGAGATCCTGTTCCTGCGGGCGCGTCTGAACGAGATGCTCTCCAAGCACACGGGGCAGCCGCTTGAGCAGATCGAGAAGGACACGGATCGCGACAATTTCATGTCGGCGACGAAAGCCGTCGAATATGGCCTCGTAGACAAGGTGCTCACCAGCCGCGCCGATACCTGAACCAGGAGAACAGATCATGTCGGAAAAGAAGACGGGCGGCGAAAAGCTGCTGTACTGCTCGTTTTGTGGCAAAAGTCAGCACGAAGTGCGCAAGCTGATCGCCGGTCCATCCGTCTTCATTTGCGACGAATGCATCGAGTTGTGCAACGACATCATCCGCGAAGAGATCGCGGGCGATGCCGGCGGCGAGAACGTCAAGGGCTCACTGCCCACACCGCAGGAAATCTGCGACATCCTGGATCAGTACGTGATTGGCCAGTCCAAGGCCAAGCGCAACCTGTCGGTGGCGGTGTACAACCACTACAAGCGCCTGCGTCACCTGAGCGACAGCAAGGACGAGGTTGAGCTCTCCAAGAGCAACATCCTGCTCATCGGCCCCACGGGTTCAGGCAAGACGCTGCTCGCGCAGACCCTCGCGCGGCTGCTCAACGTCCCCTTCGTGATGGCCGATGCCACCACCCTGACGGAAGCCGGCTATGTCGGCGAGGACGTCGAGAACATCATTCAGAAGCTGCTGCAGAAGTGTGACTACGACGTCGACAAGGCGCAGCAGGGTATCGTCTATATCGACGAGATCGACAAGATTTCGCGCAAGTCGGACAACCCGTCCATCACCCGTGACGTTTCGGGCGAAGGCGTGCAGCAGGCGCTGCTGAAGCTGGTGGAAGGGACGGTCGCATCGATTCCCCCCCAGGGCGGGCGCAAGCATCCGAACCAGGATTTCGTCCAGGTCGATACGACCAACGTGCTGTTCATCTGTGGCGGCGCGTTCGATGGCCTGGAGAAGGTCATCCGCAATCGTACCGAGAAGGTCGGGATTGGCTTCGGTGCCGAGGTCAAGAGCAACGAGTCCAGAAGCGTCACCGAGACTTTCCGCCAGGTCGAACCCGAGGATCTGATCAAGTTTGGTCTGATCCCCGAGCTCATCGGTCGTCTGCCGGTGGTTGCGACCTTGCAGGAACTTGACGAAGAAGCGCTGATCAAAATCCTGATTGAACCGAAGAATGCGCTGGTCAAGCAATACCAGAAGCTGTTTTCGATGGAAGGCGTCGAGCTCGAGATTCGTTCTGCAGCCTTGCATGCCGTGGCGCGCAAGGCAATCCGGCGCAAGACGGGTGCTCGTGGTCTTCGCTCCATTCTCGAGGCGGCGTTGCTCGACATCATGTACGACCTGCCTACGCTCGAGGGTGTCAGCAAGGTCGTCATCGACGAGGGCACGATCGAGGAGGGCGCCAAGCCACTGCTGATCTATGCTGATCAGCAAAAGGTTTCCGGCTCGAACTGACGCCCGACAACCCGCCACTTGAATTCCCGGGTCGCGCCCACATATGGGTGTGACCCTTTTCGGAAGGAATATATAAATGTCGGGTCCTGCTGACCTCCCCAACGAGCAAATGGAACTGCCGCTGCTGCCGCTGCGCGATGTAGTGGTGTTTCCGCACATGGTCATCCCGCTCTTCGTGGGGCGTCCGAAATCGATCAAGGCGCTCGAGAACGCGATGGAGGCGGGCAAGAGCATTCTGCTCGTCGCCCAGAAATCGGCCGCGAAGGACGAGCCCTCAATCGAAGACCTCTACGATATCGGCTGCGTCGCCAATATCCTTCAAATGCTCAAGCTGCCCGACGGCACCATCAAGGTGCTGGTGGAAGGGCTGCAGCGCGCGCGCATCGATTCTGTGGACGATCTGCGTCATCTGTTCGTGGCCAAGGCCACCCCGGTGCCGCTGTCCGAGGTCGACAACACTGAAGTCGAGGCCATGCGCCGGGCAATCATTGCCCAGTTCGACCAGTACGTGAAACTGAACAAGAAGATTCCGCCCGAGATTCTTACGTCTCTGGCCGGTATTGACGAGCCGGGCCGCCTGGCCGACACCATTGCCGCACACCTGCCGCTCAAGCTCGAGCAGAAGCAGGAAGTGCTGGAGATGTTCGACGTCAACGAGCGGCTCGACAAGCTGCTGTCACAGCTCGAAACCGAGCTCGATATCCTCCAGGTGGAAAAGCGCATCCGCGGTCGCGTCAAGCGCCAGATGGAGAAGAGTCAGCGCGAGTATTACCTGAACGAGCAGGTCAAGGCGATTCAGAAGGAACTCGGGGAAGGCGAGGAAGGTGCCGATCTCGAGGAGATGGACAAGAAGATCAAGGCCGCCGGCATGCCCAAGGAGGCGCTTGCAAAGGCCCAGGCAGAGTTCAAGAAGCTGCGCCTGATGTCGCCGATGTCTGCAGAAGCCACCGTGGTGCGCAACTACATCGACATCATGATCGGCCTGCCATGGAAGAAGAAGTCGCGTGTCAGCAAGGACCTCGGAGAAGCCGAAAAGGTGCTCGACCGTGATCACTATGGTCTTGAGCGCGTGAAGGAACGCATCCTTGAGTATCTTGCCGTGCAACAGCGCGTAGACAAGGTCAAGGCGCCGATCCTGTGCCTGGTCGGTCCTCCGGGTGTGGGCAAGACCTCGCTCGGGCAGTCGATCGCGAAAGCGACCAATCGCAAGTTCGTGCGCATGGCGCTCGGCGGCGTGCGCGATGAGGCGGAGATTCGTGGTCACCGTCGCACCTACATCGGTTCGATGCCGGGCAAGATCCTGCAGAACATGAACAAGGTCGGGGTAAAGAACCCGCTGTTCCTGCTCGATGAAGTCGACAAGCTGGGCATGGACTTTCGTGGCGATCCGTCGTCGGCGCTGCTTGAGGTGCTGGATCCGGAGCAGAACCACACCTTCCAGGATCACTACGTCGAGGTCGATTTCGATCTGTCGGACGTGATGTTCGTGGCGACTGCCAATACGCTCAACATTCCCGCACCTTTGCTCGACCGCATGGAAGTGATTCGCCTCTCCGGTTACACCGAAGACGAAAAGGTGAACATTGCGCTGCGCTACCTGCTGCCGAAGCAGATGAAGAACAACGGTCTCAAGGCTGAAGAGCTGTCGGTGACCGAAGAGGCGCTGCGCGACGTGTGCCGCTATTACACCCGCGAAGCCGGTGTGCGCAGTATGGAGCGCGAGATCTCCAAGATCTGCCGTAAGGTCGTGAAGGCACTGGTGCTGCGCTCGCGCAGCAGCAAGATCGTGGTGAATGCCAAGAACCTCGACAAGTACCTTGGCGTGCGCAAGTACAGCTTCGGGATCGCCGAGAAGCAGAATCAGGTGGGTCAGGTGACCGGCCTCGCATGGACTGAAGTCGGCGGCGAGTTGCTGACGGTCGAAGCCGTCGTGCTGCCTGGCAAGGGCAAGGTGATGACGACCGGCAAGCTCGGCGAAGTCATGCAGGAGTCCATTCAGGCTGCGCTGTCGGTCGTACGCAAGCGCGCCCGTTCGCTGGGTATTGAAGACGACTTCTATCAGAAGAGCGACATCCATATCCACCTGCCGGAAGGCGCCATCCCCAAGGATGGGCCATCGGCTGGCAGTGCGATCACCACGGCGCTGGTCTCGGTGCTCACGGGCATTCCGGTCTGTTGTGACGTAGCCATGACGGGCGAAATCACCCTGAGGGGCGAAGTGCTTCCGATTGGGGGGCTGAAGGAAAAGCTCCTTGCAGCCGTCCGCGGCGGTATCGGCCGGGCACTGATTCCTGAAGAGAACGTCAAGGATCTGGTCGAGATTCCGGACAACATCAAGAACGCGATCGAGATCATTCCGGTGAAATGGATTGATCAGGTTCTTGAGCTTGCCCTCGAACGCAATCCGACGCCGCTTCCGGACACGCCTCCGACTGCCGTGAAGCCGGCGGACGAGACGCCTGCATCGACGAAGGGTTTGCGAGCACACTGATCTTCTGTTCTGCTGGACCCCCACGAGGCGCACTGATAGCTGCGAAAGCACGCTGCAGTGCGCCTTGACACTGTGGAATCGCACACGCTATAAAGACCTCAGATTATGCAGGACGACAGAGAGGGCGCCGGAAGACACGTCTTCTCTGGGTTTGGCCAGGTTATTTCTATCGCGTTCCACACCAGAAGGGGGCTAGAAGTGAACAAATCCGAACTGATCGACGCAATTGCCAAAAATGCCGATATTTCCAAGGCTGCGGCAGGCAAGGCGCTCGACGCGACAATCGATTCCGTAAAGCAGGCACTCAAGCAAGACGATACCGTTACCCTCGTCGGTTTCGGAACCTTCTATGTGGGAGACCGCGCTGCACGAACTGGCCGAAATCCTCGCACCGGTAAGAACATCAAGATCAAGGCAGCAAAAGTTCCTAAATTTAGGGCTGGAAAAGGTTTGAAGGATTCGGTAAACTAACGGACTTGACTGAGCAGACAGCACCTTCGCTGCTCCAGTGCGGGTGCTTAGCTCAGTTGGTAGAGCGTCGCCCTTACAAGGCGAATGTCGGCGGTTCGACCCCGTCAGCACCCACCAGTAGATTTCAGGGAAAGTCAGCTGCCTGCAGCTGACTTTTTCTTTTCTGGAATGTTCGGCCAGGTCTGGATGGATGGCTTGTTTCAACGATCTGAAATTTAGTTGTTGACGAACATTCTGAGGTGTCTATAATGCGCACCTCTTCACCGCGAAACGCG
>TARA_R110001583_G_scaffold25760_11_pt1 | contig 55128 bp, 32 predicted proteins | sample TARA_R110001583 | Tara Oceans TARA_R110001583 (sample SAMEA4398432) | marine metagenome | biome: Polar Biome; feature: [MES] marine water layer (ENVO:01000295) within the mesopelagic zone...; material: water (ENVO:00002006), including particulate matter (ENVO:01000060) such... | reverse complement strand
TTACCTGTAGGTTCATCGGCTAAGATTAGTTTGGGCTTGGTGATAACCGCTCGCGCAATTGCAGCTCTCTGTTGTTGACCTCCTGATAATTGTTGAGGAAAATGCTTGGCTCTATGTGCAATCTTCATTCTATCTAGCGCCTCATTAACACGTCTTTTGCGTTCAGAACTAGATACCTTCATATAAAGTAGCGGTAGCTCAATATTTTCATAGATGGTCAACTCTTCAATCAAGTTAAAACTTTGAAAAACAAAGCCAATATTTTCTTTTCGAAGGTTGGTTCGTTGACGTTCACTGTAACCATCAACTTTTGCTTCGTTAAAGAAAAGTTCACCGCTTGTTGGGTTATCTAGTAAACCTAAAATATTTAGGAGAGTAGATTTTCCACACCCAGAAGGTCCCATGATAGCAACAAATTCACCTTCGTTTATCTCTAGGTTTACATTATTCAGAGCAGTCGTTTCCACGTCGTCTGTTCTGAATTTTTTCATTAAGTTATTTGTTTTTATCATGATATCTGAAATTTCAAATTTTGAAAATACGATGTTAAATTTCAAAAGGCTTACTCGTACCTAATGGCCTTTATTGGTGTAATAGATGATATTTTATAACTCTGATAGAACACAGTGATAAATGCAATTAGAGTTGATAAAAGGCCTGCTCCTAAAAATTCAAGCCAAGAAATTTGTATTCTATATGCAAAGCCAGCTAACCACCATTGAATTAGGAAGTAAGATACTGGCCAAGCAATTAAGTTAGCTAATAAAATCCATCTCAGAAAGCGAATGAGGAATGATTTGAATAGATGCTGAAATTCAGCGCCAAAAACTTTCCGAATTCCCATCTCTTTATATTTCTTTTCTATAATGTAAGATGATAAGCCAAATAGTCCAAGTGAGGAAATAATTAGTGCAATTAGAGTGAAAGAAATAAATACCGAATTCATACGTGATTCAGCCTTGTAGAGATATGAGAAATCATCTCTTAAAAGGCGATATTTAAATGGAATACCTGGGTAATATTTCTTCCAAGTTTCGCCAATTTTATTAATTATTGGTTGTTCGTTTCCATCGGTTTTAATTGCGATATATTTGAATTCATCTGAACTGATGAGCATGATTAGCGGTTTAACACCAACTTGGAGGCTATTAAAATTAAAATCTTTAACTATTCCAATTACCTCACCATCATAATTCCATATTTTGACTTTCTCACCAATTGTATAACTCATTTTCATAGCTGCAGCCGCAGCTTCATTAATGATGAGCTTTAAACTGTCAACCCCTTGTTCTGAAGAGAAACCTCGCCCGTGTATAACTTCCATCTCGAAGGTTTCAAGAAAATCGTAGTCAACGAAGCTTAATTGAAATAATGTGTTTTTAGCATCTTTTGATTTATTTTTCCAACTGACATCAGATGTCGAATTTGAAAAATTGATAGGCATCTGATTGGCAGCCGTTACCTTTACTACTCCTTGTATCTTTATTAGGTTTTCTTTTAAATTTGAATAATTTTCTTGGAAATTATCCATCATTTCAATGTAAATGATGTTATCCTTTTGGTAGCCAATGTCTTTATCTTGGAGATAGTCTAATTGTCTGTATATAATACTTGTGCAGATGATTAAGCTGATGGAAATTGTGAACTGAGTAATTACCATCAACTTGCGAAACAAATGCGAATCACTATAAAGCTTACCCTTCAGTATTCTAATAGGTTTGAAAGAAGACAAGTAAAGAGCAGGATAACTACCTGAGATGAATCCTGTAAACAATACTATTCCTGCAAAGGATAACAGTAAATTGGGGTCAGAAAAATTTAAAGTTAAATCTCTTTGAGTTAATTCTTTAAAGAAGGGTAGAAGCAATTCGACCAATACTATTGCTAAGCCAAAGGCAAGTAGACTAATGAATATGGATTCTGCCATAAACAGTGCAAATAGACCTCTTTTATGCGCACCAACAACCTTCCTAACCGCCACCTCTCTAGCTCTACGTTCTGATCGAGCGGTAGATAAATTCATATAATTGAAGCAAGCAATTAAAAGAATAATAAACGCTACTAATGCAAAAACTCGGACATAAAGAATTGGGCTGAGTTTTTTTCCACTAATTGAATGTAAGTGATAATCAGAAAAGGGCTGCAGAGCTAGGTCCGTGTTAGAATGTTCAATATTTTGCTTAATGTATGGCTTGACTTTAGTTTCCAGATTAGGAATGTAAGAGTTGCTCTTAACTTGAATGAGAGTTAGGAAAGCATGCGAATCCCAATTGTTTAGATTGAATTCCCAGTTTTCTTTAATGAAACTAAAGGGTAGTAAATATTCGAAATAAAATGAAGAATTCTTGGGTGAATCTTTTAGTACAGCGCTAATATGATATTCGATATTTGAATTTATACTTATGACTTTTCCTAAAGGATCGGTTTCTCCGAAGTATTTCTTCGACATTTTCTCGGTTATAACTATTGATCTTTCATCAGGCATAACCAAATTAGAATCTCCGAGAAGAACAGGGAAGCTGAACATCTTAAAGAAATCAGAATCTACACATAAACCAGAGCCATCAATATAGGTTGAATCACCAGACGTAAGCATTAATTTGCCCCATGGTTTTGAAATTCGTGTCGCTTTATCAATCTCAGTAATATCCTCTTTTAGTTTCTCAGCAAGTGGAGCTGGAGTAGAATAAACAGTAAATGTTTCTCCATCAGCATAGGTTTGATTTTCATAAACGCTAAATATTTGACTTTTATTTTCGTGAAATGAATCAAAACTCAGTTCATACTGCACCCAAAGTAAAATAAGTAAGCTACAAGTTATTCCTGTAGCTAAACCTAAAATATTGATCAGTGAGTATCCCTTTTGAAGATATAGCTTTCTGAAAACTGTATTTAAGAATATTTTGAGCATTAATTATTCTGTTTGGTATATAGGTAGCTAAAGTAAATGATGTTTCGAATAATAGGATTCGAGTTCGATCGATTTTTACTAAACTAGATAGAGATTTTAACGACCTCAAAATAGCATTAATTTTAATTTATAAATGCTGTTTAATCAAGAGTATGATTGAATTTACTTCTGTTTACGTTTTTCATTTATCGAGCTTTTGAGTTATTGGTTGATTTGAAATACTTTAAAACCAACAAAACTTCTGATTAGCATTGAGTTCTTTATGATATTATGTGTTGGCTAGTTTCATGCCAAAGAATCTTGTGTACTGCGTATCATTTAGTTACGGCTTTAATGGTTTGATTTAATTGATTGATAATGAACAGTTTTAGAGTGTGTCTTGTACGAAATCGAACAATTAAGTTTTGATTTAGAAATTTTAGTTCTACCTTGATGTTCGATTTTGAACACATCAAGTCAGTAATAATAAAGAAATGCTTTAGCCTTAACACTGTTTAAAGGTGATTGCAGTCAAGATATAAAAACAGAAGCAATGAGTAAAATCGGAAAAATTTTAGCAATTGATGATAATGAGGACATATTATTCTCGTTGAAATTGCTCTTGAAACAGCATGTTGAATTTATTCACACTGAATCGGATCCAGAGTTGATTCCTAAGTTGATGAAACAGGAAAGCTACGATGTTATTCTTTTGGATATGAATTTCACAAAGGATGCTATTAGTGGACAAGAAGGTTATCATTGGCTAAATAGAATTATAGAAATCGATCCTCGAGCTGTAGTTTTATTTATTACAGCTTATGGAGATGTTGAGAAATCGGTAAAAGCTATTAAAGCTGGAGCTACAGATTTTATTCTAAAGCCATGGCAGAATGAAAAGCTGATGGCAACAATTTCTTCGGCTATAAAACTTAGAAAATCGAAAGAGGAAGTAACTCAACTAAAAACAAAGCAGAAAGAATTAAATGCTGTTCTTGATCAGCCATTTAACGATTTTATTGGCGTGTCGCCTGAGATGCAGACTGTCTTTGGTACCATTCAAAAAGTTGCCGTTACCGATGCTAATATTTTGATTTTAGGTGAGAATGGAACAGGTAAAGAATTAGTTGCTAGAGCACTTCATCGTAATTCTGCAAGAAAGGATGAGGTTTTTATAAGTGTCGACCTAGGTTCAATCAATGAGAATCTGTTTGAGAGTGAACTATTCGGTCATGTAAAAGGAGCTTTTACTGATGCTAGAACTGATCGTCCTGGGCGTTTTGAAATTGCATCTGGAGGAACACTTTTTCTAGATGAGATTGGTAATTTATCTTTACCGATGCAAGCAAAATTACTTACTGTTCTTGAAAGGAGAGAAGTTATTCGAGTAGGTTCTAATAAGCCAATTCCTATCGATATTCGCTTGATTTGTGCAACAAACATGCCTATTCTTCAGATGGTAGCAGAAGAAAACTACAGACAGGATTTATTGTATCGTGTTAATACAGTTGAGATTAGTTTGCCAGCTTTGAATGAAAGATATGAGGATATTCCACTGTTGGCAGATCACTTTCTCCAAATTTACGCTAAGAAATATAAGAAGAATTTTGGACAGCTTTCTAAGGCATGTGTCAACAAATTGTATGATTATTCATGGCCAGGTAATGTGCGTGAACTTCAGCATTTAATGGAGCGTGCAGTTATTATGGCTGATGATAATAATTTACAACCAAGCGATTTTCAAATTAATGCTGGTCACACACAGCAAAGTGATGTAGAGCTGGATAGTTATAATTTGGAAGAAGTGGAGAAGAATATTATTCAGAAAGTATTAAAAACCAATCAGGGAAATATATCGAAAGCGGCCGGAGAACTTGGTTTAACTAGAACATCCTTGTACCGAAGATTAGAAAAGTATGGTTTATAAAAGTTTCAGACTAAATTTTATTTTAAGGATTATAGCGCTTTCTGCGACTATTTTTCTGTTTGCTTTCGTATTGTCAAAGAACAATTACTTTACTACAGCAAGCCTTATTTTTCTCGTCATTATCTATCAGATATACGAGATGATTAAGTATGTTGAAAAAACGAATAGGCTACTTAAGAATTTCTTAGAATCGATACGCTATTCTGATTTTACTAGGAATTTTAAGGTTCAAGGTCTTGGAAGTTCTTTTGATAAGCTACAAGAATCTTTCAATGCAGTTATTTCTGATTTTCAGAAGATAAGGGCAGAGAAGGAAGAGCATTATTTCTATTTGCAAACAGTAATTCAACATATTGGAATTTCATTAATTGCTTTCCATCGAGATGGTTCTGTTGAGATGATAAATAATGCTTCAAAGAAACTCTTCCAGGTTAGTAGCCTAACTAAGATTCAAGATTTGGAGAGTTTTAGTCCTGAATTTGTTGAGGCATTGCTGAAACTTCGTCACGGCGAGAATACGCTGATTAAGGTTAATGATAATGACGATATTCTTCAGCTGGCAATATATGCGACTGAGTTTAAGATAAATGATAGACAAGTTATCTTGGTTTCGATTAAGAATATTCAGTATGAACTTGAGGAGCAAGAGATCGAATCTTGGCAAAAATTGATTAGAGTTTTAACTCATGAAATCATGAATTCGATTACTCCAATTTCTTCATTGTCGAACACACTTACAACAATTCTCGATGATTTTGGAATGAGTAATGCAAGTAAGTTCGATAAAGATGATCAGGAAACGATTTCCGAAGTTAAAATGGCTTTGTCAACTATTCAAAAGCGAAGTTCGGGTTTATTGCATTTTGTTGATACCTACCGGAACTTGACAAAGATACCAAATCCTAATTTTAGTATTTTCCCTGTTAAACAGCTTTTCGACAACATTTATATGTTGATGAAAGAGGAAATGAATAGCCGAAATATTACATGTGTAATTGACATTGAACCTGAATCTATAGAGCTTTCAGCTGATGAGTTGCTGATAGAGCAAGTGTTGATTAATTTAATAAAGAATTCAATTCACGCATTAGATCATACTAAGAAACCTGAATTGAAATTACGAGCTTATTTAAATAAACGTGGCCGTATCTCTATTCAGTTAACCGATAATGGTCAAGGTATTATTAAGGAAGTTTTAGATAAAGTCTTTATACCTTTCTTTACAACTAAACCTAAAGGGTCTGGAATTGGTTTGGCACTTTCTAAGCAAATTCTACGTTTACATGGTGGAACTATCACGGTTCATTCTGTGCCTGATGAAAAAACGACATTTACTTTAACTTTTTAAGAATGATAAAGTAAATCAAGATAAAAACGATAAAGAGAACAGGGGCAAGTGAAGGTAATTTCGCTTGCCCTTTTTTATATGTTTCAACTTTTATTTATCATTTAAAAAGAATGTTGTACGATTTAATTCTTTGTGTATCAGAATAAAATGAATATATTTATTTAGAGTTAGTATTAATAAATATCAATTGAGATGGAAAAAAGGAATAAGATTATTTATTGGATAGCTACAGGCTTATTGTCTGCCTTAATGTTGATGTCTGCATCAATGTATGTCTTTAATTACGAAATGGTCAGTCAAACTTTCGTCAACCTAGGCTTTCCTGTTTATATTATCTACCCACTAGCAGCTGTTAAAGTATTGGGCCTTATTGCTATTCTTTCAAGGAAATCAGTTTTCTTAAAAGAGTGGGCTTATGCAGGTTTCTTTTTCGATTTTGTACTAGCTCTGTCAGCTCATTGGGTAGTTAATGACGGTGAGTTTGTTCCAGCCTTTGCTGCAATTGTACTTCTAATTGTTTCATACAAATACGATAAAAAAGTTTTTGTTTAAACTCATAATAATAAAGTAAGGTTGGCAATTTAGCCAACCTTTATTTTTAGGTGCTGATTTTAAATTTATTGAAGAACAAAATTGATAGCTGTGGAGTAAGTAACCTGAACAGGAACACCTCTCTGTTTACCTGGAGAAAAGTCAGGTAGATTTTTAATGACTCTAATGGCTTCTTTGTCAAGTGAAGGGTCAATTCCTCTTAGAATTTCTATATTTTTCACCTTGCCATTTCGTCCAACAACGAACCTAACGAAAACACGGCCCATGATTCCATTTTCCTGAGCTAAAACAGGATATCGAATACTCTTTTGTATGTGTCTATTTAGTTCGATATTACCTTCTGTCATGTTCTTGCAAATATCAGGCCGAAAGATCGGCATCTCTTCAACTACTACAAAAATTGCTGCTTCGTCAACTTCTTCTGTTTCATAAGTTACTTCTGTTGGCCTAATCTCAATTTCTGAATCCTGAGTGATTTCATCATCCTCAATTTCTAAATTAGGATCATCTTCAGAATCATTATCTACGATAGTGATTACATCTTGTAATCTAATTTTTATTGGAGGTTTTACTTTTGGTCTTTCAGGCTCTTGTCTTGTTATCGGAACAATTTCTTCTAATTCGGTAAGTTCTTGAGGATTGACGATCTCTACAGTTTCATTAATATGAACTCGCCATTTAAATGCAATTAAAACCAATAGAAGGGCTATGGCTAGTCCAATTTCGAAGAATAGGCTTTTTTTCTTTTCGAGGTCTGCGCTCTGTCTTTTTTTAGGTAACATGGCTAGGATTTTTTAAGTTTTGAGTATAATCTCAAATAAATCGCAATTCAGAGGTTAAGGTAAGGTCAGTTTATAAAGAACGTTTTTATTATTATACGATACGTTAATTTTTTAGTTGCGTATGCGTGTGTGTATTTGGTTTGATACTGTAAAGTACAAAAAAAAGAGGAATAGTAGAAATTATTCCTCTTCAATTATTATGAAAATATCTTCGTTTTTCTTTTTCATCAAATACTGTTCTCGAGCAAATTTCTCCAAATTTTCACGATTGGTTTTTAGCTCATGTATCTTTTCTTTATCCTTTTTAATCTTTGTCAGGTAGTATTTTTTTTCTTTACTAAGAGCTTCAATGTTACTCTTATATTCTTTGCGTTCCCAAATAGAGTGCTGATCGAAAAATAACAACCAAAAAAAGAATATCAGTAACGTAATCACAAACTTATTGCTGATAAGCTTAATTAGGAATGATTTGATTTTCGATTTATCCATTTTTGAAATTTACTTTTGGTTCTTTGGGCTAAAATTAGCGAAAATATCTTTTTGTTATGATATTGATTTTCATTTTTGTCACACAAAGTGATGAGTTTAAGTTTTGTGACAAAAAAGGACGTTGATAATTATTATCAACGTCCTTGTAATATTTAGCTATTCTAAAGCTTAGATCTTATAGATAGGAGAATGTTTTTCTGGGTTACTCTCTCTCATTATGTCATAGATAATTTCAAATACATCCTCTGCATTAGGATTCGAGAAATAATCACCATCAGTGCCATATGCAGGGCGGTGGTCTTTAGCCGTTATTGTTATAGGCTCAGCATCTAAATGGAAATATGCTTTCTGTTCTTCTAGAACTTTTTGCATCATAAATGCTGTTGCTCCTCCAGGTACATCTTCATCGAAGAAAACGATTCGATTAGTCTTTTTCACCGATTCAACAATCATGTGATTAACATCGAAAGGAAGAAGGGTTTGTACATCGATAAGTTCAACTGAAATATCAAACTCCTTAAGCTGCTTAACCGCATCTTCAGCAATTTTTATACAAGAGCCATAGGTAACTAAAGTTAAATCAGTTCCTTCTTCTAGAACTTCTGGAATACCAAGAGGTGTTTTAAACTCTGCAAGGTTGTCTGGCATCATTTCTTTAAGCCTGTAACCATTTAGAGGTTCAATTACCAAAGCAGGCTCATCGGCTTCCATAAGTGTATTATATAGGCCTGCAGCTTTAGTCATGTTACGAGGAACACAAACATGAATGCCTCGAATAGAATTAATCACCATACTTAGAGGAGAGCCTGAATGCCAAATACCTTCAAGACGGTGTCCTCGAGTACGGATAATGACTGGAGCTTTTTGTCCTCCTTTAGTTCTGTATTGTAGAGTTGCTAAATCATCACTCATTGTTTGTAGAGCATACAACAAATAGTCAAAATACTGAATCTCTGCAATTGGTCTCAGTCCTCGCATAGCTAATCCAATTCCCTGTCCAAGAATTGTAGCTTCGCGAATACCTGTGTCAGAGACTCTTAATTCGCCATATTTTTCTTGCATGCCTTCTAAACTCTGATTCACACCACCAATAAAGCCAGTGTCTTCACCAAAAGTTAATAATAGAGGGTATTTGCTAAATAGCTGATCAAAATTATCACGAAGAATTTCTCTACCATTCACAATTTTTGATGTGTCAGAATATATCGGTTTAACCGCCGGTATTTTTGAGATCTGCTTATCTGTTTCACTGTATAAATGTGAACTGTAGCGCTTATGGTTTTCTTCAATAGTATCTTTTAACCACTGCTGTAGTTGAGATTTTAGTGGTTTAAAAGTAGCACATGAACTACAGATATGGCGTAATATTTTTTTAGCCGAGCTAACGTTATCTTTTCTTATAGGATGAATGACCTTTTTTAGGTCATTTACAATAGAATCAATACGTTCTGTTTTTTTACAATTACAAGCTGAAGCTTTTACAAGCTCAACCAATTCATCACGCTCTTTCTTTATCGGTGTGATAAAAGTTTTCCAAGCTTGCTTTTTAGCTTCTTTTACGATATTAATACATTCTTCTTCTATAGAAATTAATTGCTCTTTAGTGCCAAGTTCCATATCGAGTATCCACTCACGCATCTTTTTGATAGGATCATATTCTAGTTCCCATTTAAGACGTTCTTCAGTTTTGTAACGCTCGTGCGACCCAGAAGTTGAGTGACCCTGTGGTTGAGTCATCTCCACAACATGAAATAATGTTGGGATATGATTTTCACGACATTTTGGTACACCTTCGGCATACATTTTACAAAGCTCTGGATAGTCCCAACCTTTAGCCTTATAGATATGGTAGCCATCACCATTTTCATCAATTTCAAATCCTTTAAGAACTTCAGAGATATTTGATTTGGTCGTTTGGTATTTGTTAGGAACTGATATTCCCCAACCATCATCCCATACACTCATTGCCATAGGAACCTTTAAAACACCAGCGGCATTTATTGTTTCCCAAAAATGACCTTCAGATGTACTTGAGTCACCAATGGTTCCAAAAGCAACTTCGTTTCCTTTATCAGAGAATTCTGAAAAACCATGTAATTCCTTATTCTGTCTAAATATTTTAGAAGCGTAAGCTAAACCTAAAAGGCGTGGCATTTGTCCAGCAGTAGGAGAAATGTCTGGAGATGAATTTTTCTGCTCTGTCAAATTTTTCCAAGTCCCATCAGCGTTCAAACTTCTTGAAGCATAATGATTATTCATTAAACGCCCACCATTACCAGGGTTCTTATCTAATTGAGTTTCACCATAAAGTTGCGCAAAAAATTCTTCAGGAGTTAACATACCAGCCGCAAGCATAAATGTCTGGTCACGATAGTAACCTGATCGCCAATCACCATTTTTAAAATTCTTAGCCATGGCTATTTGAGCTAGCTCTTTACCATCTCCAAAAATTCCAAATTTAGCTTTACCTGTTAGGACTTCCTTTCGGCCTAAAAGACTTAGTTGACGACTTATATTTGCAATTCGGTAATCTTCTAGGACTTCGTTTTTGAAATCTTCGAATGAAATTTCCTTTTTAGTATTTTCCTTATATATTTCTGACATACTCACGGTTAAAAATAAATAATAGTGGCATAAACTGTAAATGTTTACATTCTCATGTATCATTTTGTTAGGCCAATCAAATTTAGTGAGATTTATTCTAAATAAGAAGTCTTTGTTTGAATATTTAAGACTCATTTGTCTTAAATGATTTGAAATGTCTTTTGTAAATGGTACTTTTGCCGTAAATATAAATATCTAGATTCATGATTATAAAGCTCATTTTAGTAAGCGTTGTTCTTCTAGGGATAGGATTTATTGGTTTTGCAATTACGATTCTTATCAAGAAAAACGGGCAATTCCCAGAAACTCATATTGGGAAAACAGAATTTCTGAAGAAGGAGGGAATTAGCTGTGCAACATCGCAAGATAAGATTGAACAAGCTAAAGCCTTTAAGAAAGGACAGTATAAAAAGGATACAATTTTAGAAAAACAGCTTAGTAAATTATAGCTCATTAAAGACCTAAGTTGTTTTATTTTATGACAATTAAATTTGTCGGTTAACAACATATAAAAACACCCTTTCAACAAAGTTGAGAGGGTGTTTCTATTTCTTGGTAAGTAGTTTTATCGAAACTTAAAATTAGATGGGGCAACTTGCAGAGGTATCTTTTTTTTGTGAAAACATCTTATGTAAGCTTACAAGGCATACTTTATAAAATGAAAATGATTCATGTTACATTACAAAGCACATTTTTAAATGGTAGAACATGCTTTGTAAGCTAGAATGGCATCCTTTCAAAAATAGAAATAGCGTGTGTAAGCTTACATAGTATACTTTCCAAAATAAAAATAGGCTTTGTAAGATTGCAAACTATGTTTTACAATGTGTTAATGCGCTTTGTAAGCTTACACAGTATACTTTACGGAAAAAAAATCTGCCAAACAGAGAAGGATGTATAGCTTTTGACTTATTTTAGAATCATGGCTTTAATCTTATTGCTTGAGTAGGTTTTATAATTGCCATCTATATCGGTATATATGAAGTAAGCATCAAGATTTGGATCGTTTTCAACGATTGCTCTACTCTTTTCAAATCCCATTACCATAAATGCAGTTGCATAAGCATCGGCAGTCATGCAATCTGGAGCAATAACAGAGGCAGACAGGAGGCTGTGTTGCACCGGATAACCCAATTTTGGATCAATCGTATGAGCGTACTTCTTACCATCTTTAATATAAAACTGACGGTAATTACCTGAGGTAGCCATTGCGCCATCCTTCAAATTTAGAATATCCTGAATTTCTCTGTTTTTTACTTCAGGGTCATCAATAGGTTGATCAATACCAACTCGCCAAGAGCGCTTCTTATTACTTACGCCTTTAACTCTTATCTCACCACCAATTTCAACCATATAGTTCAGAATACCTTTGCTTTCAAGAAACTCTGCGATAACATCAACGCCATAACCTTTTGCAATAGCACTTGGGTCAAACATGATTCTTGAATCTTCTTTCACAACTTTGTGATTAAGTAATTTCACTTTCTGATACCCTACAATTTTGAGAAGACTATCCACAGGAATATTTTCTGGTTCTAATTTGTTTTTAAAACCAAATCCCCAAGCATTTGCTAACGGGGCAATGGTCATATCGAAAGCACCATTTGTGATTTCTGATATTTCTATACTTCTCTTGAAAACTGTCTCGAAATAATGATCGAGTGCAACAGTTGAGTCGTTGTTATTTACCCGTGATATGATAGATTCGGGCTTGTATGTTGAAAGAGAATGATCAAATTCATTCATTTTGACTTTAACCTCTTCATGTAAATCTTCACCATTAGGGTTGTCGTAGATGATATGATAGATGGTTCCCCATATGTATCCCTCGTTAAACTGATATTCCGTTTGAGAAGGTTGACAAGCAACTAAAAATAGAGAGGCTAGTAGAAGTAGTTGAATTTTTTTAATCATGACAATTGAAGCTCAAATAATATTTGAATTATAATAGAATGTAAAGTTAAAAAATATTGCTCACCACAAGGCATAAAAAAAGCCTCGGGAAATCCGAGGCTTTAAAATATTTATCATCCAAAATCGTCAAAATCAACCATTTCGTCTGGTACACCTAAATCATACAGCATGCTTGTAACAGCTGAATTCATCATTGGAGGTCCACAAATGTAGAATTCGATATCTTCTGGCTCATCGTGATTTGCTAAATAGTTATCGTAGATCACCTTATGGATAAATCCAGTTGGTCCTTCCCAATTATCTTCAGGCTGTGGCTCAGAAAGAGCTAAGTGCCACTCGAAGTTAGGGAAATCAGCTGCAATAGCATCAAACTGATCAGCGTAAAATACTTCTTTTAATGAACGAGCACCATACCAGAAAGTAGCCTTACGACCAGTTTTCGCAGTGTGGAACAAGTGGAAGATATGTGAACGCATTGGAGCCATACCAGCACCACCACCAATAAACATCATCTCGTTATTGGTCTCTTTAATGAAGAACTCACCATAAGGACCTGATATAGTCACCTTATCACCTGGCTTACGCGAGAAGATAAATGAAGAACAGATACCTGGGTTTACATTCATCCAGCCACCTTTTACACGATCGAATGGAGGCGTTGCAATACGAATATTAAGCATTACAATATTTCCTTCGGCAGGATGGTTAGCCATTGAGTAAGCACGGTAAGTAGGCTCAGGGTTTTTCATGTTAAGATCAAACATCTTAAACTGTTCCCATTCGCCACGATACTCTTCTTCAATATCCATATCCTTAAAATCAACATCGATTTTAGGAACATCAATTTGAATGTATCCTCCTGATTTGAAATCAAGAATTTCACCATCTGGCAATTTCACAACGAACTCCTTAATAAAGGTTGCTACGTTACCGTTTGAAACCACTTCACAATCCCATTTCTGAATACCCAGAATTTCTTGAGGTATCGACATGCTCATGTCTTCTTTTACTTTTACCTGACAAGCTAAACGCCAATTGGTTTGCGCCTCTTTACGAGTAAAGTAATCAACTTCAGTTGGAAGAATGCTACCTGCTCCGTCAAGAACTTGACATTTACACATTGCACATGTTCCACCACCACCACAAGCTGATGGTAAGAAGATTTTTGCTGCACCTAAAGTGCCTAATAGGGTTTCACCTGGCTCTACAACCAATTGTTGATCGCCGCCATTGATATCAATCGTTACTTCTCCTGATGGAGTTAGTTTCTGCTTTGCAAATAAAAGTATAGAAACTAGAATCAGGGTTACAAGTAAGAAGACTAATATACTTATGGAAATAATTGTTCCCTGTGTAGTTAATAGTATCATCTCTATTCTAATTTAGAATTATGAATTAAGAGTTATAAATTTTTGAATGCTACCATTCTTATAACTCTTGTAATTCTTAATTCATCATTTATAATTCTTAATTAACTTGAACTTAGAGTTTGATACCCATGAAGCTCATAAAAGCAATTCCCATTAATCCTGTTACAATAAATGTAATTCCTAATCCTCGCAATGGAGCTGGAACGTTTGAGTAACGAATTTTTTCGCGAATTGCCGCAAGACCTACAATGGCAAGCAACCAACCAATACCTGATCCGAGACCAAATGAAGTGGCTTCTGCAAGTGTAGGATAATCTCTTTCCTGTATGAAAAGTGATCCACCTAAAATTGCACAGTTCACAGCAATTAAAGGAAGGAAAATACCCAATGAAGAATAAAGTGCCGGAGCAAATTTCTCAACAACCATTTCAACCAACTGCACCATAGAAGCAATTACTGCAATAAACATGATGAAACTTAAGAAACTTAAGTCAACATCAGCCATTGAAGAATCTAGCCATACGAGAGCACCTTCAGCCAAAATGTATTTGTTTAGCAAGTAGTTCATAGGAACTGTAATTCCTAATACGAAAATTACAGCTATACCTAGTCCCATAGAAGTTTTTACAGTTTTAGAAACTGCAAGGTAAGAACACATTCCAAGGAAGAACGCGAACACCATGTTGTCGATAAAAATCGCCTTGATAAATATATTAATCAGATTTTCCATGTTTCGATTTTTCTTTAAAATTATGACTCAATCAATGACTTATCACGAGATCTTTGCACCCAAATGATAATACCTACTGTAATTAAAGCCATTGGTGGAAGGATCATCATACCATTGTTTTGGTATCCCATATCGTAAAATGCTTGAGGAATTACTTTGAAACCATAAAGGGTTCCAGATCCTAATAATTCACGGAAGAAAGCTACAATTATCAGAATAATACCGTATCCGGCTGCATTACCAATACCATCTAGAAAAGCTGGCCAAGGTTTGTTACCAAGAGCAAATGCTTCTAGTCGACCCATAATAATACAGTTGGTGATAATAAGACCAACGAAAACTGAAAGTTGTTTACTTACATCGTAAGCAAAAGCTTTTAGAATTTGGTCTACAAGAATTACCAATGCTGCAACAATTACAAGTTGAACAATGATACGAATTCGTGAAGGAATAGTATTTCTAAGTAGTGAAACTATAACATTGGCAAGTGCCAATACAGCCATAACTGAAATCGACATTACCACTGCTGGCTCTACCTTTGCAGTTATCGCTAAGGCCGAACAGATACCCAATACCTGAATGGTAATCGGGTTATCGCTTCCCAACGGATTGGTCAGCAATTTTCGATTCTTAGCTGAGAATAATGGTTCTTTATTGCTCATCTTTATCTTATTTTGAAGATTTTAAAAACTTTTCATAACTGCTAAGGTTATCTTGAAGCATAGCTTCTAAACCTTTTGAAGTAACAGTACCACCAGACACAGCATCAAATGCATGTGGGTTATTTGAGGCAGTTCCTTTTACCAATTTGAGTGAAGTAAACATACCAGCTTGATTAAAAATCTGTTTGCCAGTGAAAGGAGCAAGGAAATCTGCATTTGAAATTTCAGCACCTAAACCTGGTGTTTCACCTTGATGGTCGAACGTAGCACCAAAGATGGTTTTACGATCAGACTCCATAGAGATGAATCCCCAAATAGGACCCCACATACCTTTACCTCTAACAGGAATAATTAATTTTTCGCCAATACCTTCTTTGTTGAAAACAAAAACAGGAAGATTTCTTTCTGAAAGATCTTTCTTATTTTCTCTTTTCAAATTAACTTTAAAAGTTTTGGTTTTATCATTTGATCTCACTTCGCCTTCTGAATCTACGATGATTGCTTTTACAATGTACTTGTCGTAAAGTTCAACCGCATTGGCAGGAGTCGAAGCAACATTCACAGCCTTAAGAATGTTTTGCTTTTTCTCAATTTCTTTATTCATGTTTTGACGCTCTTTCAATGACAATGATGTGAAAGAAAGTACAGCCGCAACCACAACTACCATAATGGCAGCATAAAGAAATGTATATGTATTGCTTTGAGTATTCATTTTCTAAACGTTTTATTAATTAAGCATTAACCTTAATACGTTTCAATCTTCTCTTAACGTTACCTTGAATCACATAATGATCGATAAGTGGAGCAAAGGTGTTCATCAATAGAATTGCTAGCATCATAGCTTCTGGGAAACCTGCGTTCATTACACGAATTAATACAGCTAGGAAACCGATAAGGAAACCATAGATGATTTTACCGCGAGCAGTTTGTGCTGCAGACACAGGATCAGTTGCCATAAACACAGCACCAAAAGCAAAACCACCCATAATAAGGTGTTGCCATGCTGGAATCAACTCCATATAAGCATTAGCACCTACAAGGTTGAAAATAGCACCCATTGTGTAACCTCCAACAAATACCGAAGCCATAATCTTCCAGTTACCAATTCCTGAAGCAATTAGAATAACAGCTCCAATTAGAATTGCGATAGTTGACGTTTCTCCAATAGACCCTGGGATTAAACCAACAAATTGATTCCACACGTCAGAAAGGTGTTCTGTGTAGATTGAAGTTGCAGCTTCGCCAGTTGCATCAACAAGTGACGCAGCGTGTGCTAAAGGTGTAGCTCCTGAGAAGCTATCAGCCTTATCAGCAATCCAAACAATATCACCTGACATTTTTGATGGATATGCGAAGAAGAAAAAGGCACGAGCTACAAGAGCTGGATTCCAAATGTTCATTCCAGTTCCACCAAATACCTCTTTACCAATAACTACAGCAAAAGCAGTAGATACAGCAACCATCCAAAGTGGTGCTCCAACTGGCATAATAAGAGGAATAAGCATACCTGAAACAAGGAAGCCTTCGTTTACTTGGTGACCACGCATTTGTGCAAAGGCAAATTCAATACCCAAACCAACCACGTATGAAACAACGATAATAGGTAGGATTTCGATTAGACCATAAATGCAAATATCTAAAAATTCAGTATTTGCAAGTTCTCCAAGTGAAAGGAAATGCTGGTAACCTGTGTTATATATTCCAAACATTAAAGCTGGAATCAAAGCTAATACAACAACCGACATAGTACGCTTCAAATCGATAGCATCTTTAATGTGGGTACCACTGTGTGAAGTTATATTAGGGACGTATAGGAAAGTCTCAAAAGCCTCAAATGAGGACTGCAACTTTGCAAACTTCCCACCCTTTTGAAATAAGGGTTTCTTTTTATCAAGAAATTTTCTTAGTGCTTTCATTATAAATAGTTTTCCGTTTTATTCTTAGCTCATTTCTTTAACCATCAGATCAATTCCCTGACGAACTAAGTCTTGTACATTAATTTTAGAAGTACAAACAAATTCGCACAAAGCAAGATCCTCAGGAGCTACTTCGTAGATACCCAATTGTTCCATTTGGTCGATATCTTCAACCATAATAGACTTGATCAATTGTAACGGAAGTACATCCATTGGTAATACTTTATCGTATTCTCCAGTCATTACGAAAGCACGGTGCTCACCATGAAGGTTTGCATCTAAGCGGTATTCTTTATTTGGAGTTATCCAAGAGAAGAATGATTTCGACATAGAGAATTTCTTTAAGCCAGGAAGTGCCCATCCTAAGAATTCATACTCGTCACCTTCAGGAATAACAGTGATTTGAGAATCGTAGAATCCAAGGAAACCATCTTCAGGAATTTGAGTCCCTGTAAGAACGTTACCAGAAATAACACGAATCTTATCGTCATCTTTAAGCTGAGCTTTAAGAATGTTACGAACAGAACTTCCTAATAATGTAGTGTAGTAGGAAGGATTCTTAATTTCTGAACCAGTTAGAGCAATCTTACGACTTACATCGTAAATTCCGTTTTGGAATAGTCTACCAATGAAAAGAATTTCTTGTGGACGAATAACCCAAACAACATCACCCTTATTAATAGGATCAAGTTTGTGGATTTGTACACCTACATTACCAGCTGGGTGAACACCTGCAAATTTGTTGATAACAACATTCTTCGCTTCAGTGAAAACCTTAGACTGTGTTTTTTTAGCATCGATGTTCAAATGAACTTTTCCATCGGTAAGTTTTGCTAAAGCATCAAGACCAATTTGGAAAGCCTCAGCTTCACCTTCAACTAAATAATCGAAATCGGCAGCTAGAGGCGCAGAATCGAAAGCAGAAATGTGAATTGCTTTTGGCGCATCAGCAGGATTTGCAATAACGTCGTAAGGACGCTGACGAAGGAAAGCCCATAAACCTGATTTTAATAATTCCTCTTTAACTTCCTCGCGAGATAAGTCAGTAGGATTAGCTTTTTTGAATTCCTCGTATTGCAATTCGTTGTCAGCCTGAATAATGACTTCAAGAATTTTTCTTCTTTCGCCACGATTCACGGCAACAACCTTACCACTAACTGGAGATGTAAAATTAACTTCAGGGCGATACTTGTCGAAGAACAAAGCAGAACCTGCTTTTACTTCAGTATCAACCTTTACTTTTAATTTTGGTGTAAGTCCAGGGAAATCGGTAGGTTTAATTGCAAATGTCTCAGAACGATCAGCCTTTTCAAGTACTTTTTCAGCCTTTCCTATCAGCTTAATATCTAAGCCTTTTTTGATCTTTTTAACTTCAGACATGTTAAACTATTTGATATGATTAATTTGTTTCGAAATTAACTAATCCAAGATCGTTTCTATCATGAGAATGGTATCTTAATGCTGTTTTAGAACTTATAGAAGCCAGATAGATTGTCTTGGAAAATCGAAAACAAAGATATAAAGCAATTTTATATATTTGTAGTAATTCTTACAATTTATAAACATCACATATAGATATTCAAATGTATAAGTTCCTCTTTGGCGGTTTTTTTATTCCATATCTCTGTATCTCTTATTGCTTAAGCGCTTTTGGTTCAGATGAGTTGGGAGTTTATAAGAATGAAATAAAAAAAAATAGTGTATATACTGTTCAGTGTTTCCCTGTGGGCTGGGAGTTATCGCCAGCGATCATTGAATTGAATAGTCAAAATCAACTTCAATTTTCATTCGATGAAATTGGAAAAGATATTCAGGATTACTCTTATCGATTAATTCATTGCGATGCTGATTGGAAATCCTCAGAATTAAGTGAGTTTGATTTTTTGGATGGGTTTTCTGAAAATCAGATTCAAGATTATGAGTTTTCATTTAATACGAATGTTGACTATGTGCACTATTCGCTTAAGTTACCAAATGAGGATGTGAAGTTGAAGCTCTCGGGAAATTATGTATTAGAATTGTACCAAGACTTCGATATTGAGAATGTTGTTTTACGTCAACGATTTATGGTTTTAGATTCAAATGTGGAGCTTAAAGGCAAAATAAAGCATCCTATTAGTATGGATCTTAGGAAGACTCATCAAGAAGTCATGTTTAGTATTCTACATCCTAGTTTCTTGATTGATAATCCACAATCTGATCTTACAGTTATTCTAAGGCAGAATGATAGGTCTGATGGAAGTCAAATGAAAGTAAAGCCTATTTTTATTCGTAAAGATGAGCTTGTGTTCGATAACAATCGGGAGTATGTGTTTCCTGGTAATAATGAATTTCATTATTTTGATTTGAAGAGCTTTCGATATCAGTCCATTTACATTCGTTCGGTTGAAAATGTAGAAGAAGAAACTGTGGTGACATTAAGTCCGGGTAAGATTAGACAATTTGCACCTTATATATATAGAAGGGATAATAATGGTATTTCTGTTGTTTCTGTTGATGAGAGAAAAGTGCCAACTACTGAAGCTGATTATGCACACATTGTTTTCACGCTTCCTTTTGATAATGAATTGAAGCATGGAGAGATGTATGTTTATGGTGCTTTTAATAATTGGGAGTGTAATGAGAATAATCGTATGGAGTATAATCATGAGTTAGGTGTGTATCAGAAAAGTATTTATCTGAAACAAGGTTATTATAATTACGTGTATGCTTTGCTAGAGAATGGAAAGGATTCTCCAGACATTAACTATATTGAGGGGAGTCATTGGCAAACAGAAAATAATTATACCATCTATGTTTATTATCATGATATTGAGAAAAATTACGATCGTCTAATAGGCTTTAAAACTTTGAATTCTACAAAGAATTTTTAATTGTTTTTTTTATGTGATAAAAAGCTTCCCTGTATTCGTTCTAAATTTGATAAAATCATAATAATAAGAAGTGTAGCTTATGAATTATTACTAATTTTGTATTTAAAGTAATAGATTGTAATCAAGAGCTAATATTGTTTGCCTTAGCTTAAGCTATAAAAATGAATAGAATGAAGTTTCAAATCGATGATGTTGATCAGAAGATATTGTCTTATCTGATAAAAAATGCGCGTATTCCTTTTCTAGAAATTGCTAGAGAATGTGGTATTTCTGGTGCTGCTATCCACCAAAGAGTAAAAAAGCTTGAGGATGCTGGAGTTATCGATGGGTCAAGATTTATCGTGAAACCACGAGCTTTGGGTTATGAGGTTTGTGCATATGTTGGGATTTTTCTAGATCATGCTCATCAATATAAGCAAGTTGTTGGTAGAATTGAGGCTATTCCAGAGATTATTGAATGTCACTTTACGACTGGAAACTTTACTTTTTTAGTGAAAATGCTTTGTCGAGATAACCAGCACCTTATGGATGTTTTGATTAATACACTTCAAAATGTGCCTGGAGTTTCTAAAACAGAAACCTTTATTTCTTTAGATCAGCTTATTGATAGAGAAGTGTTGTTGTAAAAAGAGTCTTAGGTTATAGAAAATAAAAATGAAAAGACTTTCTCAAAGAGAAAGTCTTTTTTTATGCTTCCTATTAAGCTTTTTTAATAAGGAATATTCCAAGTTAATTTTTATCTTTCGTCTGTTTTGACAGAAAGGCATTTTGTTGAATGTTGAGATGTAGAAGCTGTTAGAACTTTTAATTATTATATCCTAAAACAACATATCATGTTTTCAAAAGACGTTTATATTAACAGACGCGAAAAATTGCGTCATTCCATGAAAGATGGAATTGCATTATTTCTTGGCAACCCTGATGCGCCAATGAATTGCCCTCACAATATTTATCACTATCGTCAGGATAGTAATTTCTTGTATTTTTTCGGTTTAGATCATCCTGGATTTGCTGGTGTTTGCGATATCGATAATAATAAGGATTACATTTTTGGAAATGATGTTGATATCGATGATATTATTTGGATGGGACCACAGCCATCTGTAAAAGATCAATCGGTTCAGGTTGGTATTGAAGCAACAGCTCCGTTTTCAGATTTGAATAAGTTTATTGCTGATGCAATGGCGGCAGGCCGTAAAATTCACTTTTTGCCTGTATATCGTGCTGAAAATAAAATATTACTAGAAGAATTAGTAGGTGTTAAGCCAGCTGATATAAGAGCAAATATTTCAGAAGAGTTCATTAAAGCAATTGTTGCTTTGCGTGAAATTAAGGAGCCTTGTGAAATTGTAGAGCTTGAAAGAGCTGCTGAAACAGGTTACAGAATGCATGTTGAAGCTATGAAAATGGCTCAGGATGGTATTTATGAAAGAGAAGTTGCTGGTGAGGTAGAGGCTATCAGTCTTCGTGCTGGTGGAATGCTTTCTTTCCCTGCTATTGTTTCAAAACGTGGAGAAACGCTTCATAATCATGAGCATGGTAATTTGCTTAAAAAAGGTGATTTGTTACTAGTAGATTGTGGTGCTGAGACTGATACGCATTATGCTTCTGATAATACACGTACTATTCCAGTAGGAGGTAAGTTTACTCAAAAACAAAGAGAAATTTATGAGATTGTTTTAGCAGCGATTGACAAAGGGAATGATTTGGTTCGTCCAGGTGTTGATTATCGTTCGATCCATTTAGAAGTTTGTAAAGTTCTTGCTACGGGTTTAATTAAAGTTGGTTTAATGAAAGGTGATGCTGATGCGGCGGTTGCAGCTGGTGCTCATACTTTATTTATGCCTCACGGATTAGGACATATGATGGGATTGGATGTTCATGATATGGAAGATCTTGGAGAAGACTACGTAGGATATGATGATAAGATTAAGCGCGCTACTCAATTTGGAACTGCATACCTAAGACTAGGTAAGGAGTTAAAGCCAGGTTTTGTAATTACTAATGAACCAGGTATCTATTTCATTCCTTCTTTGATCGATAAATTCCAGAATGAAAAACAATTTCTAGATTACATCAACTACGATAAGGTAAATGAGTATCGTGATTTTGGTGGAATTCGTCTTGAGGATGATTTATTGGTTACTAAAACTGGTTGTCAGTTAATTGGGAAGCGAATTCCTATTACTGTTGAAGAGGTTGAAAATACTGTGCTTTCGTAATAAGCAATTATCAAAATAAAGATTAAAGAGGTATCCTATTGAAGGATACCTCTTTTTTTATAGTTTATATAAGCTTAAAAATACGTATCTTTGTTTGTGAGTGTTCGTGTATGAAATTGACTATTTAATCATGTAAAAGAAGTGGTTTGTGTAAGGAATCGAACGAGGATTGTTTTTTTTGAATATATTGTATTAACATAAATTGAATTGTTTCAATATTTATTGTTGCAATCTCTTATTATAGATAATAGTAGTTTTAACCTCATCTCTACCTAGATATGGATAATTATACTGTGAATAATAAGCAGGGTGTATTGTGCTCTTCGCTTTTAATGAAACTATGTACATTTCTAATACTTAGTTTGTTCGCTCCCAAAGTTTTTGCTCAATTGGATTATATCCACTATGTTCCTCCTGTGTATTCTGGATCTAGCGTTGATGCTGATGTTGGGCGAAATGTTGTTGTGATAACAACAGATAGTAGAGATTTGATTGATGTTGACATCTTTTTGGGTGGTTCAGCAACCGCATTTAAAACCGTTCAAGTTTCAAAATCGGCTCCTTATGAGCATGTGTTCGAAACACCAGCAGGTAATTTTTATTCGGACATTATAAATTATCCTTTAGTTTATGACTTTCCAAGAGGTTTGGTGGGAGCGAATGAGCTGAATAAAATATTGCCCGATGCTGGAGTGAAATTCAGATCTTATGATGCACCAATCTATGTTAATATAAGACACGTTTCTGCTATTCACGGAGCTTCTCTTACAACTAAGGGACGTTTTGCGATGGGGCAAGAATTTCGTTCTGGACATCTCTACACAGATGGAATGAATTCCTTAAATAAACGTTCACATTTTTTATCTGTTATGGCAACAGAGGACGGCACTTCTGTGAAGTTAACAAATATCAATATTGGGATATTGAGTGATTTTACTTTACCAGGTTATTCTAAATCAATCCTACCAACTGATACAATTAGGGTAACTCTTAATGAAGGAGAAAGTTATGTAATTGGTGTTGATCATGATCTTGCAGCTTTTAATTCAGGATTAAGAAATGATATGAATGGAACGCATATTTTATCCGATAAGGATATTGTAGTAAATACAGGTTCCTGGACTTCTGGTCCGAGCAGAGGACAAGATATTGGTATCGATCAGATTGTTCCTTATAGCGAAATACGTGATAAGTATGTAGTTATGAAAGGATTGGGTGACAATACGACTGAGCGTCCTATTGTTGTTGCAACTGTTGATGGTACGGATATATATGTAAATGGCGAATCATCACCTGTAAATCCTACTCCACTAAATAAAGGGGAGTATTACGCCATACCAGCGACTAAATATTTCTTAGATAATTCTATTTACACCATGAATATCGATACCAAAGACAAAAATGTCTATGTGTATCAAACCATGACGGGTAGTGCATCTCAAATTGGGCCTACGGTTGGAATGAATTTTATCGCACCTCTTTCTGCAACAGGTATGCATCAAGTTGATATTCCATTTGCAGATTATTTAGCACAGAAAAAGGTAACATCAGTAATAACCATTTTAGCACAGAAAGGAGCAACGCTTCAATATGAAAATACAATTAGTGGTGTAACAACTACAAGGGAGATGTTGCCAAGTGAAGCTGCCGATATTCCAGGTAATAATGAATGGGTTAGTTATAAATTGGTTAATGTAATTGGTGACATTCGATTTCAAAGTTCGAGAGCATTGAATGTAGCTTGGACTGTACAATCAGGTTATATTGGTTCGGCCGGTTATTATTCGGGATTCTCAAAAGCAATACCAAAGATTATTACAGAAGTTAAAATTGAAACGGCCTTAGATGTTATTTGTGAGAGTTATAACGAGAATATTGAAGTTGGTATTCAAGCAACTCCAGTTCCTGATTTCTATGAATGGTATAAGAATGAAGTTTTAGAAGCGAATTTATTATTTGAGAATGAGAAATTAATTGTTCCGGCACCTGATGTCCCAACAAAGTATATTGTAGTGGCTTATTTCCGTGATCCTTCTTTGGATATTTTATATAATGGTGATTTTAGTAGTGGACGAGGTAATTTTGAGACGGATTATACTATAGTTGATGGGAATTTGAGAAATCCAGGTGAATTCGCCCTAACATTTACACCTAAAAGTGAAAATACCGCTTTCGAGGATTTTGATGATATGGAAGGTGGGGGACTTATGTTCCTTGCTCAATCAAATGTTCCTGGCGACACTGTTTATCAGAAACTTGATATTCCAATTGAAAGAGAATATAACTATATATTAAAAGTACATGGTAGGATGGCTAAAGTGGGAAGTCCACAGCTTTTAGATATATATATCAATGACGAAAAAATTAAATCAAACTTTTTACTTGATGATCTTACGACATGGCAGTCGGTAACTTCTTTGTGGAAATCTAAAGATAATCAGAAAGCAACCATTTCATTAGTTGACGCTAATGCTGGCGGGAATACGGGAGTATTTGCTATTGACAGTATAACGTTTATTCCGGCAGTTGAAGATACAGGTGAATTTAACGCTATTGTAATTCCTAATTATAGCTTTACGCCCTATGATAAGCCACAACATTTTTGTTTAGGTCAATCAGGACTTATTGATATTTCTAATGGAGAAACAAGTTGGTATGATTATGTTTGGGAGAGAAAATTAGGTGAAGGTAACTATGTGCCAATAGCAGAATCTAATGTTATCGGTTTAGATACATATAAATTAGAATTTTCAAATGTTACTAATGACAACGCAGGAGTGTATCGTTGTACAATTACTTTTAAAGAAGGTTTTGAACAATGTGGAGCAACAGTTGATCCTGCTCAATTAGAAGTTGAAGTTGTAATTGACGAACTAGCAAGAATAACATCTCTTGATGGTGCTTCTGATATCTGTGGTGGCGAATCTGTTGCATTAGAAGTTAATGTAGAAGGAAAATATAGTCGTGTAGCTTGGTCTGTAAACGGTGTTGAGAAGGCTGAAGGAAAAATTTTCGATTTTAACCTTGATAAATCATTTGGGGAAGGTGTTTACACAATTCGATGCGATGTTGAAAATGCATGTGCTCCTCTATCTCAGGAAGTTGAAATTGAAATATTTGGAAAGCCAAATCTAACAGATTTGCAGGTTCCTATTGGATTGTGTGATCAAAATTTAGTGAATTTAACAGCTGTTGGTTCTACTCCGGTAGGAGCAACAATGGAATATTCGTGGTATCGTGATGATGCTTTGATAGAAACGAATAATTTATCGGTATTTCCAGTTTTGCCCAGTATGACTGATTCATATTACAAGGTAGGAGTAGCCGCTCGTTATAATATTGCAGGGCTAGATGAACATACTTGTGTTGGAAATGAACTAACTGAAATTTTAGCAGCAAATGCAGTCTATCCTCAAATAATATTAGTTCCGTTAGCGGCAGTTGATTTGTGTGAGGGGGAATCTCATTTGTACAAAGCAGAATTAACAACACTTGGAGATTACTATACTTATTTATGGGAAACACCTCCAGTTATAGTTGGAGATAAAACCACGGTTGATCTTAGTTTAATTGGTATTACACCAGCTATGGCTGGTAATTATAAGGTGACAGTTACAAACCGTTGTGGGACTGAAAATACAACAAGTGTATTAAGTGTAACGCCAAAAATGAATGTAACTGATATTACTATTGATAATGATGGACCGTATTGTGATGGTGATCCTGTTACAATAACTGTTGATGCTTTGAATGCTGATTATTATAAGGCAGAAAATATCACAGTAGGTCAGGAACAAACATTTAATCCAATTATTAGTCCCTTTCTATTGACAGCAAATACTGCAAATGAGGGAATTTGGGAAATTACCGCTGTGGGTAATTGTGGAACGACATATCAAGAGCCATTTACGATTGATATATTGGAAAATTTCTCTGATCCAGCCATGAATAATATTACAACTTGTTTTGGTGAAGATGTGAGATTCGAAGTTCAGATCGAAACGATTCCATCTGGTTCAGATTTAACCTATGCTTGGACTGTACCTGTTGGATCATCTGCAGTTGATAGTGGTACGGCAATATTAGATGTTTCTAATGTTCTGGTAGGAGACTTAGGTGATTATACTTGTGTTGTTACCAATAAGTGTAGTATTAGTAAAAACGTTACAGCCACATTAAGTGCAGAGAGTGTTATAACCGCTTTAACAGCATCAATAGTTGAAGTATGTCAGGGAACTGTAAATTACAGTTTTGATATAGTAACTGTGGGTACACCTGAATTTTCTTGGAAATTTAACGATCCAAATGGGGTTGAAATAGGGACAGGTAGTTCTTATGTAATTCCTTCGGTCGAGCTAGTTAATGCTGGAATTTACTATTGTGATATTACATTGGAGTGTGGAACAGTTGTCAAATATCAAAGAGAGTTAGTGGTTAATGATCATATTTCAGTTTCAGAAGACCCTTCAGTTGTTTTGGATATTTGCGAAGGAGAGCAAACTGAGTTAATTATTAATGTAACAGGAACTCCAAATTCTATTAAGTGGTTTGATGATACAAATACTGAAATGCCTGCATATGCTGGCGAAACTAGAATATCTACAGGTTTATTAACTCCGGCAAAAACGTATAATTTCAGATATGAATTGACTGGAGACTGTGAAAACCCAACTGGTGATTTTGATGTGATTGTTCATGATAAACCAAGTATTAATCCGATAGTTGATATTAATGACTGTAATGGAAATAATATTCCATTGAGTATGACTGTGGTTGGTACGGACTTAATTCAAGAATCATGGTTGAATCCTGATAATAGTCTATTAGCAAATGGATTAACAGCTACAATTACAGGAGCAACTTATCCAACTTCTTCTGGAAATTATACCGCTAAAGTAACGACAGATTATTGTGGTGATTTTACGACTATTGCTAAAGTAAATGTATATAAGCCTATTGCTGTTCTTTCAAATTCTGATACCGCTCCTAAACCATGTATAGGTGAACCATTAAGTTTAGTGGTAACCGGTGATGGTGATGGTTTGTCTTATAAATGGACTAAAGGTGGAGTAGATCAAGGGGTACAACCAATTCCAAATATTCTTGATTTAGGTGCCGCAGATTTATCTGATGACGGAAATTATAAATGTGAACTGATTTCAACTAATGGTTGCACAAATGAATTTGTAGATTTTGTTGTTAATGTACGTGAGCATGCAAAAATTACATTGCAGCCTGTTGCATTAACACCTTGTCAGAACGATGCACCTGTAACATTTACGGTTGCAGGTACAGCGGAAGATACTCCAAAATATCAGTGGTATAATAATGCTGGTTTGATAACTAATGGAGGTGATTACTCAGGAGCAACATCGACAGATCTAACTGTTTCTAACCTTTTAGGTAATGATGGAGATTCATACTATTGTGAAGTAAGTGGAGATTATTGTGATCCTATAGAATCAGAAAAAGCAAGTTTGACTGTGAATCGAAATATTGCGATAACAAAAGATCCAGTAGACGTAACGATTGCTCAAGATGGAATTGCAACATTTACTGTTGAAGCAGAAGGAACGAAGCCATTTACTTATAATTGGTATGAGGTTAGTGCTCCTTTGGTATCTCTCGGGAATACATCAACACTAACCATAAATCCTGCATCTATTGGATTAAATGGGAATGAATATAAATGTAAAGTTAGTAACACATGTTCTACTGATATTGAAAGTGCAAAAGCAAAATTGACAGTCGATGCTTTTCTTAAAATCACATCCCAGCCTTCTGATGTGGTAAAATGTGTTGGAGATAATTATCAATTTGTTGTTTCGTTTATAAATACTGCAACAAATTGTGTTTGGGAATATGACGATGGCGGTGGTTTTGTTTCAACTACTACCAATCCGAAAATGAGTACTTCTGCTTTTGATCCGAATTCACCTAATACACTTTCTGTAATTGGGGCAACTGCAATAATGGATGGATGGAAATTTAGAGCTATTGTATCTGGATTAACTCCAGATGATACTTCTGAAGAAGCAGAAGTTAAAGTTGATGTTCCAGCTAGTTTTAATGCTATTGCTGATAAAGCGATTTGTAATGGTAATGGTGTTGGTTTTACGGTAGATGGTTTATCTGGTTCAACTCCTTTTACATATGATTGGAAAAGAGGAGGAGTCTCTATAGGAACAAATTCAAGTTTGAATTTAATTGCTGCGAATGCAATTGATGGAGGATATTCTGTTGATGTTACGTCAGGAGTTTGTCCTGAAGAATCGAAAACCTTTAATATTTCACATTACGCTGATTTAGTTTTAGATAATTTAGCACATACTACTCCATTGTGCCCTACAGATGATATAGATTTAACTGCAGTCCTTTCAAGTGGACCAGCCATTTCGGCAATATATACATGGACTAAAGATGGAGTTGATCTAGGAGAGGCAAGTAATAATTATAAAGATCTCATTATAACAACAGCTGAGGAAGGCTTGTATAAGGTGGCAGTTGAAGATATTTGTATGACGAAATCTAAATCTATCTATATCGATGTTTTGGATATTATAACTAAAGCATCTCCAGATTGGTTGAATGAAACACTTTGTGTTGGAGAAGATCTATCACTTGAAGCCAGTGTAACTGGTGATAATCCAACCTACACATGGACAGTACCAGCTGGTGTAGCTGATCCAGGTAATGTGTCTACATTAAATATAAATGGAGTTGCTGAAGTGAACGAAGGGAAATATACTTGTGATATTGTAGGATCTTGCGGAACTGCAAGTTATTCAGTTGATATAGTAATTAATGATGTTCCAAATATTACAACTGATCTTAATTTATCAGCGGAGTGTGAAGGAGATCCTTTAGTACTAGGAGCAATTGCTTATGATGCAACTACTGGAGAGAGTATCAAGTGGATATTGCCTAATGGAAGTACAAGTCCAGTAACGGCACTTGAATTAGATTTAGGAATTGCTGAGATTGCCGAAGAAGGTAACTACAAAGTTGAAGTAACAAACGCTTGTGGTTCTGATTTCAGTATAGGATACCAAGATGTACATTCTTTACCAACACTTACACCTATTGCTAATCAAACAGCTTGTCAAGGTGAAAATGTAATTGTTCGAGCTGTAACAACTGGTGAGAATTTAACTTATCGTTGGTTTGTTGATGGTGCTCCACAAGTAGCATTTGATGATAAATCTGAATTAGAAATTCCAAATATTCAACCAACGACACCTAATACCAATAGAATATATAATGTGGAATGTCGGGTGAGTTCTTGTGGAACTGATTTGAGTGAAATTGCAAATGTTACTGTAAATCCAAATACAATATTAAATACATCTATTAAAGGTGAAGTTGTATATGTAGGAAGTCCTCATGTTTTTGATTTGGATATAACGGGAAGTAATTTGACTTTCGAATGGCACCATATTCAAACTGATGCTACAGATGTTACTTTACTTGAGACTACAAAAACTTTAACTATTGCTAGTCTATTACCAGTACACGCTGGTGAGTACTATTGTATAATAACTGGTGATTGTGGTGTAAGATTTACATCAGGATATTTAACTGTAAAAGATCCTATGAAGGTCGTTACTGATCTTAATAGCTTGGCAGATATAGAGAAGTGTGATGGTGAGCCATTAAACTTGAATATTAGTGTTGAAGGAGATGTTTTCTCAATCAAATGGTTTAAGGATGGTGTCGATTTATCACACGATGAATTAAATTACTCAATACCTGCTTTAGATGCTGCTTCTGACGCTGGATCTTATTCTTGTGTAATTATAGGAGAGGGTGCGAATATCACAGAAACGGTTAATGTATTTGTTTATCAGAATACGGTTCTTAATTCAGATTTGAAAGATAAAGTTCTCTGTGAACATGAGAATCTTTCATGGATTCCTGATGTTTCTGGTTCAGTTTTAACTTATGATTGGAAGTTTGGATTAACAACTGTTTCAACTGATAAAGAACTTATTAATGCAGATGTATTAGTTGATACTGCAGGTCTTTATGTTGTTGATGTAATAGGTAAGTGTGGAAGCGTAACGACTCAAGCTAATTTGACTGTAAAGAGGTTACCTCAATTTATTAGCAGAAGCGCAGATCTAGAAACATGTGAAAATGACGCTGAAGCTATATTCAACGTGACTTATACAGGAGACGATTTACTTTATCAATGGCAAAAAGATGGTGTTGATATTGCTGGTGCAAATAGTACAGAGTTAAAAATCCAGAATTTAAGAGTGGGTGATGCAGGCGTTTATACTTGTGTTGTGAGTTCTTCTTGTGGTATTTCTGCTGATAATCCAGCTATGAATCTTGTTGTTATTCCTCAACTTAAAATATTGAGTGAAAGTTCAGATTTAGAAATTTGTGACGGAGAAGATGCTCAATTTATTATAGAAGTTGATGGAAACGATGTTGTTTATCAATGGAAAAAGGATGGTTTAAATATTCCAGGAGAGATGGCTCCAGAGTTGATTATCAATCCAGCAAGTTTGGCTGATAATGGATTTTATAGTTGTGCAGTTACTGATAAGTGTACTACAACTGAACGATACTCGAATTCTAAGGAATTAACTGTTAATGGTCTACCAAGCTCACAAATATTTGGTCGTATGAACCTTTGTGTGTTGGAAGATAGAGTTGCCTATAATACTTCGTTGACGAATTATAGATATGGATGGTTAGTAAATGGTGGAGAATTTACAACGCCTGCAGAAGGTTATGGAACTAAGATTACTTGGGGTGATGTTGTAGCAGGTAGTAATGTGAAAATAATGATAACTAATGAAGCTACTGGTTGTGTTTCTGAAGTTGATTCTTTAGTAACACTTCATCCTTTGCCTGAAGTTAATTTAACTGCCTTAAAAACAAGAGGTATTTGTGATTCTCTATTTGATTTATCAGGAGGATTTCCAACTGGTGGTATTTACTGGGTAGATGGTGTTGCACAGAATACCTTTGCCCCGAAAGAGAAAGGAAATGGAGAGTATAATGTACGTTATTCATACACGGATAACTTAGGTTGTTCAAATACAACAAGTGAGCTTGTCATGAAAATTGATTCTTTACCTATTGTAAAGATTGTTGAAGATGTTATTGTTGGATCTTGTGAAACTAAGCAACTAAGTGCTATTACTGAAGAGGATAATATAAGATGGTCTCCAGGTTTGTATTTAGATGATAGAGATTCTGAAAATCCAATTTTTACTGCAGGAGAAACAACTCTTTATGTTGCTACTGTAGTTGATAAACATGGTTGTGTTGGGAATGATATCATAAATGTTGCAGTTGCTCCATTACCTTTAATTACAACGATTAAGGATACAATTATTGGTGAGTGTAAGGAGATTCAATTGACAACAATTATCTCAGGTGATATAGATGAAATCACTTGGACAAATGCTAGTGATCTTGACAATTCCAATAATTCAAATCCTAAGTTGATAAACCGACAAGTTGGTGTGAATGATTACCAAATAAATGTAACTGATAAGTATGGTTGCGTTGCTTTAGGGTCTGTACAAGTTGAAGTCCTGCCTAATCCGGAGATTGGAGAAGATCAAAATTTGTGTGAAGGTGAAACGCTTCTAATAGATACTAAAGATCTTTCTAATCCTGTTTGGAGTGATGATGCTACTTATAGGGGAAGTGATGATTATACTGAAGGTGAAAGAACAATTAATAAGCCAGGAGAGTATGAGCTAACTGTTGCTCAAAACGATTGCGAGCTAATACAAAAAATCGTAATGAATCCTCTACCTAAGTTTAAGCTTGATAATACAGTTCAGCCAGGTATAGTAATTTTTGAAGGTCAAACAGTTACTCTAGAACCGGACTTAAATCCTGATTATAGTCCTTTTGTATATGATTGGAGTGATGGTAGTGTATTGCCTCAGTTAGAAGTAAGTGAGTCTGGTGTGTATAAGCTCAAAGTTGAAGATAACCTTGGCTGTATTGCAACAGATACTGTTGAAGTGCTTGTTAAGCCAATTGGAATTGAAGCTCCAAATGCATTTACACCTAATGGAACACCGAGGAGTCAGAATAATTATTTCTTTCTAAAAGATATAAATGTGACTGATAAGTTTGATATGTATATTTATAACCGCTGGGGAGAGCTTTTATATAAAACTAGTGAGCCTGGAGAAAGTGGAGGTTGGGATGGTACTTATAAAGGTGCAAATTGTCCGGTTGGAACTTATGTCTGGGTTGTATTTCTAGATGGAAAAATGAAAGAAAAAGGAACAGTGACCTTACTTAGATAGGTTGTTTAATATTAAAATGAAAGAGTTGATCTTTGTTGGTCAGCTCTTTCATTACAAACTTTATTGTGTTATAGATTAAGTTTGTATTGAAATTGTGAAGTGACAATTCTTTGGAATTTTGGTTCTGAGTAATAAGAATTGTTTCTTATAATTAATTTATTTTTTAGTTCTGAATTGTGTGTTCTTTATGGTCAATAATCATTGATTGTAAAGAGTTAATTGTAAAAGATGATAATTACATGAATAAGCTTATACTCAGTCTTATAGTTTTTGTTTTTGGAATAAGCTTAGTAGGTAGTGCTCAAGATATTCGTTTTTCTCAGTTTTATGCGAATAAGTTATATCTGAATCCTGCTTTGGCAGGATCTAGCGATCATGGAAATATAAGTCTGAATTATCGTAATCAGTGGCCGAATTTAGATTTGCCATTTGTTTCTTATAGTTTTTCATACGATAATTTCGTTCCTAGTATAAATGGTGGTTTGGGTTTACTAGTTATGCAAGATGATCAAGGTAATGGTGCTATTAAAACGACTACATTTTCGGGTGCTTATTCATTCTATTTACGAGTGAATAATGATTTGGTATTTCGTCCTGCAATTCAAGCTGCTTTAATGCAGAAGAAGCTTGAATTGAAAGGTTTGATCTTCCCTGATCAGATTGATCCTATTTATGGAAATATATATGAGCATTTTGGTGCAGGCGACCCTAATAATAGGAGCTGGAATAGGTTGGATCTTTCTTTAGGTGTAATAGCTTATTATAAGAATTACTATTTTGGAGCTGCAGCAAGTCACGTTAATCAACCAAACCTGAGTTTTGATGATCTAGAAGGTCAGTTAAATGCAAAGTATACATTTCATGCTGGTGCCGAGTTTAATTTATCGGGACGTCTTCAAGGTAATGGCTTAGTTTTAGCACCAGCTTTATTATTTCAGAAGCAGGGGGAATTTACTCAAATGAATTATGGAATGTATGTGAGTAAAAGTTCTTTGGTTTTTGGTTTTTGGTTTAATCAGAATTTTCAATTGAATTACGATGCTGTTATTTTGATGGCAGGTGTTGTTACAGATAGATTTAAGTTGGCATATAGCTATGATTATACAATAACTCAGTTGGTTCAGACCAATACTGGAGCACACGAATTATCATTCTCTTTCCCACTTGTATTTGAAAAACGCAAGAGAAGAAGAAGACCTAATAGGGTAAGACACCCACAATTTTAATCCTAAAAAAAAATAGCTCATTCATTGAATGAGCTATTTTTTTATTTGATGATTGACGCATTACTTAATGCGTTCAATATATTTTGATCTAATTTGTTTAAGCATATCGATGGTCAAATTCTCCGCATAAATACGAATGATATCAATAGCTTTAAAATGATCGTATATAAAACCAATAGAAGCATCGAATTGTAACATGTCCATATTATACTTCACTTGCTTCGTAAGTTGCTCAAATTCTCCCCAAGAGAGGTTTTTCGGTATTTTAAAGTAGCCATGATTAGCTTCCACACTATCAAAATAGAAATTGTCTTCAATTTTCTCTAAAGAGAAAAATTTGTTCAATCTAGTTATGCCAGTATCATGATTAAACTTAGATGGCTTATCCTTAAAGTTAATTCCTAAAGAAACGTAATAAGCTTGCAGTTCCTTGATGTCTGCATATTGCTCTATATGTCGAACTCGAATAACATTATAAACAGTGTTAAAAATAGTTATAGTCCCCATAGCTGCATGATACTTTTTATTAGTATCGGCCATAATTTGCTGTGTAGTACGAGTGAATTTCTCCAAGTCATACTCTTTATCGGTTACCAAATAGATATAATGAGGCGTAACATCCTTTTGTAAGTTGTCGTAATATTCATAAAATCCTGGGAAAGGATTCTTAGATTCAAGAACAAACGTATTTGTAAGTACAGCCCCTTCAATAAGCTCAAAAGCTTCTTCTTTTATAAGGCTTCCATATTTAATCTGAGTATTTTTAGTCATATATAAGAGGGGGGTTAGTGGTGCTTAATTTTTATAAAAACTAGTGTTTAAACTTATTGCTAGTACTTATCTAAACTTAGCAAAAAATGAAAGAAAAAGCAAGAACTCGAATTTTTTTTTTATTGATCTCGGGTGAAGACTAATTCTTGATTTTTTGAAAGATGAGGGTTGAATACATAGCCATCAGAATTGAATGCTTTTAGATATTCAGGATCTGTAATCTGATTTTGGATGATAAAGCGAGTCATCAGCCCTCTAGCCTTTTTTGCAAAGAAACTTATCACTTTATATTGCCCATTTTTTAAATCTTTGAAAATAGGAGTAATTATCTCAGCTTTAATTTTCTTTTTGTTTACAGATTTAAAGTATTCGCTGGAAGCTAAATTTATAAGATATTTATCTTCTTTCTCTTTTAATGTTTTGTTGATCTCGTTGGTAATTTTGTCACCCCAGAATTCGTAAAGGTTTTTACTTTTTGTAGTTTGAAGCTTTTTTCCCATTTCTAACCGATATGCTTGAATTAAATCAAGAGGTTTCAAAACACCATATAACCCAGATAGTATTCTCAAATCAGTTTGAGCTGTTTGAAGTTCACTCTCATTTAGAGTACTTGCATCGAGTCCTGTATAGACATCACCCGTGAAAGCTAAAATAGCTTGTTTTGCATTCTCCATATTGAATGGTAATTGCCAATTTACAAAACGTTCGAAGTTTAGTTGAGCTAACTTCGGACTAATGCCCATGAAATCGGCAATTTCGTCAGTAGAAAATTTTCTTAGTTTCTTAATAAGGGCATTAGATTCTTTTAAAAAACAAGCTTCAGAATAATTCAGGCTTGTACTTTTTGTTTCGAAATCTAATGATTTAGCAGGAGATATGAGGATTAACATATTTGGATTTTTTTGATATTATGAATCTAAGATATGAGATTTGAAATAGATAAGCTAATTGAGTTTTTTGATGGCTTTATTGCTTGCGTTTATAAGGGTTCTTTTAGAAAATAAAAAAAGCAGATGGCTGGCATCTGCTTTTATATTCTGTATTAAAGATGATATGCCTTATAAGTTTTCATCTGGATACAATGAATTCCACCATTGCCCTTTATCTTTTAAGTGTTTGGCAAAATATGCAAAAATCGTGTTGTTCCATAAAATGCGTTGTGTGTAATTTAATATCTGATGATTTTGGTTCTTCACCTGAATAAAATCAACATCTTTCCCTAAAAGTTTTAGAGCTTGATACATTTGAATGCTTTCTCCAAGAGGAACATTGGTATCAATACTGCCATGAATAAGAAGCATAGGTGTATTTACTTTGTCTGCATTGAATAAAGGACTTTGATCTACATATAATTTTCGATGGCTCCAAGGGAATGATTTTCCAGAAGCATTTACACTGTATGTATATCCCCAATATCCTTCGCCCCAATATGAAGTAATATCGCTAATTCCAGCATGTGAAATTGCTGCTGCAAAAATATCAGTTCTAGTTTGAAGCAACATGGTCATGAATCCACCATATGAAGCACCTATGCAGCCTATTTTATCAGCATCGACAAATGAATGAGAAGCAACAAATTTCTTTGTCCCTTCAATAATTTCGTTAGCAGTAGAAATACCCCAATTGTTTTGGTGTTCAGCTGAAAATTCTTGTCCAAAGCCGGTTGCTCCACTTGGCTGTAGTAGATAAACAACATAGCCCATTGCAGCGTATAGGTTTAAAGGGTAGCGACCACCAAAACTACGTTCAACAGGAACCGTGCCGGCGTAGTAATTAACAATCATTGGATACTTTTTAGTAGCATCAAAATTTGGTGGGTAATAGATACGACCTATAATCGTTTTGCCATCTTCTTTTGTGAAATTCCAGTCTTCAGTTTTTCCAAACTTTACCTTATTGAATTTTTCCTTTTCAGGATTTGATATTTGAATAGATTCCTTTTTATTCAAGTCAAAAACAAAGGCTTTATATGGACTTGATATGTTGCATGCAATATATGATAATGCTGAGCCGTCTGATGAAATATTGAACTTCTTAACTACATCATCTTTTATATTTAGCTCGGAGAAAGCTTTACTTGATAAATCATACTTGAATAATTTAACGTAGTCCTTGTCATTAGCTTTGAAATAAATATGACCATCTTTTTTATTCCAAACAGAACTCCCAATTGCAGGATTAAAGTTATAAGAAATAGGATCAATGGCCTTTGTTTTCAAGTCTAGAATATATAACTGACCATCGTAGTTGTTTGCCATCTTTTGTTTTCCAATATTTTCTCCTAGTTTTCCAAAACATGATGGGCCAGCTTGGACTAATAACTTGGAATTGTCTGGTGAATACTGAGCAGATCCTTCAAATAATTTATCTTTCCATATCGTATCAACCTTGAATGATTCAAGGTTCATCTGATAAAGATTTTGCTTGCTATAAGGGTATTCGTTATAGTCAGGTCTCGACTGCGAAAAGAGTATATGTTTGCTGTCAGAACTGATATCATTCAATTGAGTAGAAAGAGTTCCGTATGTCAACCTTTGTTTAACGCCACTGTTAATATTTAACTTATATAAGAAGCTACGATACCTAAAGCCAGGCAAACGATCTTCCATGCCTTGAATTTTTCTTATTTTCCATTCTTTAGAATGATCTTTAGCTTGAGAGTAAATAATGTCTTTAGCATCTGGAGTCCAAGAGTAATTTTTAAAATTAGAAATGCCACTTACTATTTCTGTCTCTAGACCTTTGTCTAAATCGAAAATGAATAATGAAGTTTTATCATTATAATTTTTAGTGTAAGAAAGTTTATTCCCTATTGGCAGCCATGTAATTTGAGAAAGACTGCTGCCACGAAAAGTATGAAGGATTCTTCCATCTTTAACAGATTGAATTTCCTTCCAATGTTCTGTTTTATCAGATGGAGGTAGATTTCTAGAATATGAAATTAAAGCATACTCTCCATTTGAAGAAAGAACCGATGAATTTACTTTCTTACCATCAAGTATTTTGTTAATAGTTATAAATTGATCTGCTGATGTTAATATGTTGAAGTCATCACTGTTCCAACCATTCTCTGCTATTAGTTGAGCTTTGAATGTCTTGTTTTTATTAAGTGATAACACCTTAATAAGCAAGCAATGCTTCCCAGGTTCTAGAGTTAGATTAGAGCTGATCTCTTTCGCCTCACTATTTACTTGTTTGTAATTAGATGTGATTTTTTTCCCATCTAAGTAGATTTCAAGCATCGGGAAAGTTTGCACAAGTAGCTTTGTTTTACTCCAATTCTCAACATTAATATAGGTTGCAAAATAATTTAAATGATTAGCTGTGCCATTTGTATTTAAATATCCTTTTTTAGAAAGACCTGCTTTATTCCATTTTAAACTTTGCTCGTTCCATTCTAGAATGTCATTTTCTTCAGGTCTTAATTTTTCAAGATTGATGTAGTTTTCACTAAGAAGATCTTTCAATTGAAAACTTCTGCTCTCAATATCTAAAGAATTATGAAAGGCTGGTAATAAAACTGAAGCAGCATCAGATTGTAACCAATTTTCTAGTCTAATTGATTCTTTGTCTGTTTTCTTTTTAGCCATTGTACTCATGTTGAATAAGAGTATCAAGCTAAGGATGGAGAGAATTCTAGTCATGATTTTATTTGTTATTTAAGCTTACTTGGAAGATCAATATTACGAATTAAACTCACGTTAAAAAAGAACTTATCTCAGGCTGATTACTTTTTCGTTTTTGACATTGTTTTACTTGAAGAATGTATGATATTGTAAGGTGAAACAAGAAGGTGAAATTGAAAATTATACATTAAGTAAAATATATTTGTTTTTTTATTATCTTAGAAGCTCATCAATAACCTATACTTTACGCACTATGAGAAAGGAGTATGTTTTTCCAGAGTTTATTCTTACTAAGTGGCAAAAGTTAATTGATTTACTTAGTTCTACATTTAGCTTGCAAGCTACCCTAATAATGCAAACTGATGAAGACTCTATGTCCGTTTTTGCCAAATGTTCAACGGAAGGGAACCCTTTTTCGGTTGGAGAATCTGAGAAAATGGTTGGCTGGTATTGTGAAGCCGTTGTAAAAACTAAAAATAAATTATTAGTTGCTAATGCTCTTTCTGATAAAGATTGGGATAAGAATCCAGATGTTAAGCTTGGCATGATTGCATATTTAGGCTTTCCAATAAAACACCCTTCTGGAGGTATTTTTGGAACAATCTGTGTATTAGATAATAAAGAGAATTCTTTTAGTAAAACAATAGAGGAGACTCTTCAGCAAGTAAAAGATATTATAGAGTTAGATCTTTTGGGCTATCATTCATACGAAAAGGCGAGTAAGGATTTAGAACAGAGTATGTTTCGTGAGTTTGAAAAAGTAGGATCTAACAAAAATATACGATCTGGTATTGAGTTAGAAATTGAGAATCATAAACCTCTTCATGAGGTTATGAGTGAAAAGCTAAGTCAATTCAATAAAGAATTATTGGATCAAGAGAATAAGTATGAGAGACTTTTTACTTCAATGAATTCAGCATTAGTTGTTTTTGAACCCATTTTTAATTCTGATGGCGATGTATTTGATGCTAAGTATATTGATATGAATGCCAATAATGAAGAGGTTATTGGACATAAAAAAGGAGACATTATTGGGAAAACTATTCTCGAAGTATTCCCTGAGACTGAAGCGTATTGGATTGAAAAATTTGATTCTGTAGTAAAGAATCGGAAATCTATTCAGTTTGATTCATCTCATAAAGAGTTAGGTAAATATTTATCAGTAAATGTATTTTCTTTAGACGATAATACTTTTGCAGTTTCTTATAATGATATCTCAGACCAAGAAATTCTTAAACAAAAGTTGAAGGAGAGTGAAAAGAGATATAAAACTATTTTCTACGAAAGTAGCTCTGTAATGATGTTAATAGATCCTTTCACAAGTTCTATTGTTGATGCAAATTCGGCTGCCATAAAATTTTATGGATATTCGAAGAAGGAATTTATTGGTATGAAGATGTATGATGTTAATATCATGTCTAGTGAAGATTTAATGAGTGAGATAGAATTAGTAACAAAGAAAACGAAAAACTATTTTTTATTTAAGCATCGTATAGCTTCTGGTGAAATTCGCGATGTTGAAGTTTATTCTGGTGCTGTTGAGACAAATGGGCAAACAGTGTTGCATTCAGTTATTCATGATGTGACAGAAAGTCGAGAGGCGATGGAAAAGGTTAATAGATTGTCTATGGTTGTTGAGCAGAGTCCTATCGCTATTACGATGACTAATCTAGACGGTGATGTGACTTATTGTAATCCCAAACACTGTGAATTAACTGGTTATTCCAATGATGAACTAGTCGGGAATAATCCTCGAATTTTGAAATCAGGAAAATTCTCAAAGAATGATTATAAAGTTATATGGGAAACTATAACATCAGGTGAAAAATGGAGTGGAGAGTTTTTTAATAAAAAGAAAGATGGAAGTTATTATTGGGAATTAGCATCTATAGCACCTATTAAAAATGATAGTGGTGAAATAGTAAATTATATGAAGATTGGTGAGGATATTTCAGGACGGAAACGGTTAGAAAATAAATTGAGTCAATCTATCCTAAAAGCTGAAGAGAGTGACAAGCTTAAGAATTCTTTTTTAGCAAACTTAAGCCATGAAGTTAGAACACCTCTAAACGGTATAATTGGATTTACAAATCTAATGCTTGCCGATAATATTTCAGATGAGGAGAGGAGAGAGTATGGTTCGTTTGTAGAATCGTCTGGTAATCAGTTGGTAACTATGATGGATGATATTCTAAAAATATCTATGATTGAAGTTGGGCAACTAAGTGTTAAATATTCAAGTTTTAATGTGAATGATCTGTGTATTGAAGTTGAAAACTATTATTCAGGTGAGATTCGTGAAAATGGTTTGGAGTTTGTGATAGACTGTACAGGTAAAAATATGGTTAGAAATGATAAGAAGAGAGTTCGACAAGTTTTAGATAATTTAGTTCGTAATGCGATAAAATTCACTCAACAAGGAAAGATTACTTTAAAGGCAGAATGTAATAAAAGTATGTTGCTAGTGTCAGTTGAAGATACAGGTATTGGTATCGCAAAGCATGATTATCAAAAAATATTTGATCGATTTAGTCAGGTAAATGGTTTCTCGACCAGAAAATTTGATGGTGCGGGCTTAGGATTAGCAATTTCTAAGGAGGTTATAGCTTTACTAGGAGGTGAAATTTGGTTAGAATCCAAAATAGGTAAAGGCACAAAATTTACTTTTACAATACCTAATATAGTTAGGGAACTGAGTGAGAATTGATTGTTAAACTATAAAATAAAAGCCGAAACTTGAATTGTTTCGGCTTTTGTTTATTTATCGTTTTTCCATCAACACTATATTCTCCACATGATGAGTATGTGGAAACATATCGACTGCTTGAATTTTAGTAACCTTATAAGCGTGATCCATTATCTCTAAATCGCGAGCTTGTGTTGCTGAATTACAACTTACGTATACGATTCTGTTTGGAGCGGCTTGTAGAATAGTTTCAACAACATCGGCGTGCATACCTGCTCGCGGAGGATCAACAATCATCATATCAGGATGACCATGCTCAGCAATGAATTCTGCATTCAGTACATTTTTCATATCGCCAGCAAAGAACGATGTGTTGTCAATTCCGTTAATCTCAGAATTCAATTTTGCATCTTCAATAGCTTCTGGCACATACTCAATACCGATTACTTTTTTAGCTTGGCGAGCTACAAAGTTGGCAATAGTACCCGTTCCTGTATATAAGTCGTAAACAACTTCGTCCTTCTGAATGTTAGCAAACTCACGAGTTTTGCTATACAATTCATAAGCTTGTTCCGAATTGGTTTGATAGAATGATTTTGGTCCAATTTTGAACTTCAAATCTTCCATCTGTTCAAAAATATGATCTGCACCTTTATATGAAATCACATCCTGATCGCCAATAGTATCGTTACCTTTTTCGTTTATAACGTACATCAATGAAGTAATCTCTGGAAATTTTTCAGCTATGTGAGCCATAAGACCTTCGCGCTTCTCAACATCTTCGTGATAGAAAACAACAATAACCATAACATCGCCTGTAGTAGATGTTCTAATTATCAAAGTACGTAGGAATCCTACCTGACCACGAATATCGAAGAAGCTTAAGTCATTGGCAAATGCATATTCCTTTATTGCTAAACGAACTGCATTAGATGGCTCAGCTTGTAGGTGACATTTGTTGATATCAACGATTTTGTCAAAAAGGCGAGGCACGTGAAAACCAAGTGCTGGTGTGCGATCAATTTCGTCTTCACTATTAATCTCGTCAAAAGTAAGGTAACGCTTATTCGAGAAAGTGAATTCAAGTTTATTACGGTAAAATTTTGTTTTAGCTGATGGCAAAATAGGATTTGCTTCAGGTAAATCAATCTTTCCAATTCGACTTAAGTTGTCAATAACCTCTTGTTGTTTGAATTTAAGTTGCTCCTCATAAGGCAAGTTTTGCCATTTACAGCCACCACAAATTCCAAAATGCTCACAAAAAGCATCTACGCGTAAGTCAGAATATTTGTGAAATACAACAGGATGACCTTCCATAAAACTTTTACGTTTTTTTGTCACCTGCACATCCACAACATCACCAGGTATCACGTTGGTTACAAACACAACTTTATCATCAACCTTAGCAATGGCCTTTCCTTCGGCTGCTAACTTTATAATTTCAACGTTTTCCAGTAAGGGTTTTTTGTTTCTATTTCGTCCCACTTTGTATTTCTTTAAAGATTTGGCTGCAAATATATAACAAATAGTACTTAGAGTTTATAAGTTATAAGTACTTAAAGTTAAAAATCACTTTAAGGAGTTGCAATTTTAAGTATTCATAAGTACTCTAGGCACTTTAAATACTTTAGGCACTATTTTACTATCTTTGCCGCCCTAACATTATAAACAATTCGTTGTCCATGATATCAATTAATAACCTCATAGTAGAGTTTGGTGGTTTCACACTTTTTAAAGACGTTACTTTTATCGTTAATTCTCGCGACCGTATTGGTTTAGTTGGGAAAAATGGTGCTGGTAAATCAACTCTTTTGAAAATATTTGCCGGACATCAGGAACCTACGAAAGGTACAGTAAGCATTCCCAATGAGATTAAGATAGGATATTTGCCTCAACAGATGAATCATGAGGATGGACGAACTGTTATAGAAGAAGCTTTAACAGCTTTTGTAGAGGTGATTCAATTGGAAAAGGAGATTGCTAAGATAAACAATGAAATTGCTGAGCGTACTGATTACGAGTCAGAAGCTTATATGAAATTGATTAATCGTTTGACTGAAAAGAACGATAGGTTTCATATGATGGGTGGTGAAAATATTGAAGCAGAAGCAGAACGAACTCTTCTAGGTCTAGGTTTTTTGCGTAGTGATTTTACACGCCAGACCAATGAGTTTTCTGGAGGATGGCGTATGCGTATTGAGTTGGTGAAAATCCTTTTGAGAAGACCTAATGTTTTTCTTCTCGATGAGCCAACGAACCATTTGGATATTGAATCGATACAATGGTTAGAAGATTTCTTGAAAACTTATCCTGGTGCAGTAGTTTTGGTTTCTCACGATAGAGCTTTTCTCGATAATATAACCAATCGTACGGTTGAGATTTCGGTAGGTAAAATATACGATTATAAAGTATCGTACACAGAGTATATACAGTTACATGCTGAACGACGTGAGCAACAAAAGAAGGCTTTTGTTAATCAGCAAAAGATGATTAAAGAAACAGAAGATTTTATTTCACGTTTTAGATATAAGGCGAGCAAATCTGTTCAGGTGCAATCACGAGTGAAACAACTTGAAAAAGTTGATCGGATCGAGATTGATGAGGTTGACAATACGAAGCTAAGTTTGAAATTTCCACCAGCTCCTCGTTCTGGAGATTTAGTTTGTCAGGTGAAAGGTTTGAGTAAATCTTATGGCGATAACTTGGTTTTAAATGATCTTGAATTCGTAATCGAACGTGGTGAAAAGCTAGCCTTTGTTGGTAAGAATGGTGAAGGTAAGTCAACTCTTGTAAAAGTATTGATGGGCGAAGTTGATCATACAGGAATATGCAAGCTCGGTCATAATGTGAAAATTGGTTATTTTGCTCAAAATCAGGCCATGTTGCTTGATGAGAATAAAACTGTTTTCGATACGATTGATGATGTTGCGGTAGGCGATGTAAGAACCAAAATACGTGATATTCTAGGCGCATTTATGTTTGGTGGCGAGGATATCGATAAGAAAGTAAAAGTATTGTCAGGAGGAGAACGTTCACGTTTGGCTATGGTTCGTCTTTTGCTTGAACCAGTTAACTTACTTGTTCTCGATGAGCCGACCAATCACCTCGATATGAAATCGAAAGATGTTTTGAAAGAGGCATTACTTAAATTTGATGGAACAGTCATCGTTGTTTCTCACGATAGAGAATTCCTTGATGGTTTATCTTCAAAGGTTTATGAGTTTACCAATAAGCAAGTAAAAGAGCATTTGGGTGGTATTTATGGCTTTCTTCAGAACAAGAAGATGGATAATATGCGCGAGCTTGATAGAAAAAAACAAGTAGCAGGTGAGACGAAAGTAGAAGTCGTTCTATCTGAAAACAAGCTCAATTACCTTGAGCGTAAGGAAATGAACAAGCAGATATCAAAGCTTGAGAGAGCTGTGGCTAAGTGTGAGGAGATGATTGCCAAATACGAAGAAAAAATAGAAAAAATTGAAGATCTTTTAACAGATCCAAAAAATCAGGATCAGGAAACTTTTAAATCTTACGATGAGGCTAAAAAGAATCTTGAAGATGAAATGACGAATTGGGAGAATAAGAATGAAGAACTTGAGAACTTGATTCTTGAGAAAGGAGAATAGGTTTTTTGTTTCGTAATGGGGCTTCAATTTTGTTTGAAACCCATTTGAGTTGCCCAATCAGCCTTCAATTTCTTTTGAAGCGTCTTTTAGCAAATAAATGATCGTATAATCTCCTTGGAACTCAAATTAAGGCGTAAAATAAGGCTATGAACTGCTTTGGACATAGTTTGAGGAAAAAAAAGATGTCTCAATTTAATTTGAGACATCTTTTTGTTTCGTAAAGGGGCTTCAATTTCCTTTGAAGCCTATTTGAGCTTCACAATAAGCCTTCAATCTCCTTTGAAGCGTCTTTCAGCAAAAAATGATGGTATAAACTCCTTTGAAATTACATTTAGCCGCAAAATTAGTTCTCAATTTGGGTATATTCATGGAACTGTGTCTGATCATTTTACATTTAGAATGCTCAATCATATCTAGCTAATCTCTTTTCAAATTTTATTTATAACTGGGCTAATACAAGTCTCCAGTTGGGGTGTTTTGCGTAAAGGGTTGTAGCGGATAGCCCACAGCTTGATGAGATTGCTGGCGGTGGTGAGTTTGGTAAACTACGGGTGTATTTTTATAAACTGACTATAGTTGCGAGGACTATGAGCGGAAAACCTGACTTTCGTCTCCTTCCGAAAACTTTCGGAATAAAGGAGCGAAAGAACGCCCAAAAGGAACCTTAAAACTTTAGGATATGAAAAAAGCCCGATGTGAATCGGGCTTTTTTGTATAATAGACTAGAATGAATTTCTAGTTTCTCTCTGGTTTTGGTAATAAAGCTTTTCTAGAAAGTTTCAATTTACCTGTCTTAGGATCGATACCGATAAGTTGTACTTCAACTACATCTCCTTCTTTCAATACTTCGTCAACTGTATTTAGTCTACGATGCTCGATTTCAGAAATGTGAAGTAAACCATCTTTACCAGGAAGAACTTCAACGAAAGCACCAAAGGCAACAATCGATTTCACTTTTCCTTTGTAAATTGTTCCAACTTCAGGAACTGCAGTGATACCTTTGATACGACCTAATGCAATATCAATTGCTTCTCTGTTGTTAGCTGAAATATCAATATGACCTTTTCCGTCAACTTCTTCGATAACGATAACCGCACCTGAAGTTTCTTGAATCTCTTGAATAATCTTACCACCTGGTCCGATTACAGCACCAATCATTTCCTTAGGAATAACAAGTGATACAATTCTTGGAGCGTGATCTTTAAGATCTTGGCGAGGTTCAGCGATAGTCTCAGAAATCTTATCTAAGATGTGAAGACGACCTGCGCGAGCTTGCATCAATGCTTGCTCCAATACTTCATAAGGAAGTCCGTCTACTTTAATGTCCATTTGGGTCGCAGTAATACCATCTCTAGTACCTGTTACTTTAAAGTCCATATCACCCAAGTGATCTTCATCACCTAGAATATCCGAAAGAATAGCATATTTCTCAGCACCTTCAGTAGAGATAAGTCCCATTGCGATACCAGTAACTGGTTTCTTCATTTGGATACCTGAATCCATAAGTGCTAATGTACCCGCACAAACAGTAGCCATTGAAGACGAACCGTTTGATTCTAGAATATCCGAAACAATACGAATTGCGTAAGGACACTCATCAGGAAGCATATTTTTAAGAGCACGATGTGCTAGGTTACCATGACCAACCTCACGACGAGATAGTCCACGTGAAGGACGTGCATCACCAGTTGAGAAAGGAGGGAAGTTATAGTGAAGTGTGAATTTCTCTTTTCCGCGGAAAAGTACATCATCAATCATTTTCTCATCTAACTTAGTACCTAATGTTACTGTAGTTAAAGATTGAGTTTCACCACGAGTAAACACAGCAGAACCGTGAGCACCTGGAAGGTAATCAATCTCAGACCAGATAGGACGAATTTCGTCAGTCTTACGACCATCTAAACGAACTCTATCTTCAAGAACCATTTCACGAATAGCATCTTTTTCCACATCGTGGAAGTAGCGTCCGATTAGGCTCATTTTAATCTCCGAAGCGTCTTTCCCTTCAGAATATTCAGTTACAAACTCTTCTTTTACAGCTGCAAATGAAGCTGAACGTTCGTGTTTGTTAGGGTTTTGAAGTCTTGCAACTTCTAATACTTTTGCATAAGTCTTATCAGCGATTAACTGACGAAGTTCTTCGTCGCTATCTTCGTGACAATACTCTCTTTTCTTAGTTTTTCCAACTGCTTCAGCTAATTCAACTTGAACTTGACATTGCAATTTAATAGCTTCGTGAGCGATTTTGATAGCTTCAAGCATCTCTGCTTCTGAAACTTCTTTCATCTCACCTTCAACCATCATGATATTATCCTTGGTTGCAGCAACCATGATTTCCATATCAGAAATCGCTAATTGCTCACGATTTGGATTAATCATGAATTCGCCATTGACTCTAGCCACACGAACCTCAGAAATAGGCTCTAGGAATGGAATGTCAGATACTGCAATAGCTGCAGAAGCTGCAAGACCAGCAAGAGCATCAGGCATGTCGTTTGCATCAACAGAAATCAAGCTAATCGATACGAATGTATCAGCGTGATAATCTGAAGGGAATAATGGACGTAGGGCACGGTCCACAATACGACAAATTAAAATTTCATAGTCAGAAGGACGACCTTCTCTTTTCATAAATCCACCAGGGAAACGACCTAGTGCAGCATATTTCTCTTTGTAGTCAACTGACAAAGGCAAAAAGTCAACATCTTGCTTTGCGTTTTTTGCAGATACTACAGTAGCTAACAACATGGTCTTACCCATTTTTACTACAACAGCTCCATCAGCTTGTTTTGCTAATTTTCCTGTTTCAATTGTGATGGACCTTCCATCACCTAATTCAATTGTTTTTTCGATTACATTCATCATTTGTAGTTTTATTCAAACTTATATTCGGATAAGGCGAGATGTTGCCGTACTTAAATAAAAAAAGCAATCCCGATTGCTCAGGATTGCTAATATTATAAGTATTACTTACGCATTTTCAATGCCAAAATAATAGCACGGTATCTAGCAATATCTTTTCCTTTTAAGTAATCTAATAGGCTTCTTCTTTTACCTACTAGTAATTGCAGCGCACGTTGGGTACTGTAATCTTTTCTATTCTTCTTAAGATGCTCTGTTAAGTGGGCAATACGGTAAGAAAATAAAGCGATCTGAGATTCTGCAGCCCCAGTGTCTTTATTAGACTTTCCGTATTGTTCGAAAAGCTCTTGTTTTTTTTCTGCTGATAAATACATAGTACTTAAATTAAATTGTTTCTGTTTGAACTATTAATTCGGCAAAAGTAAGGATTTATTTTCATAAATCAATAAGCTTGCTTTGTTGTTTTCATTAAGAAACTTAAAGATCTCTATAAAGAGGATAAATAAGTTCAATTTTAACAAAAAGAAGCCTCGAAATATAACTTCGAGGCTTCTGATTTTATATGAATAGTGTTGTTGCAGAAGCTATTCTACTTCAACCTGCTCTTCGATATAGTTTTCAAGAGGTGCACAAGTACACATCAAGTTTCTGTCTCCATATGCATCATCAACACGTGAAATTGAAGGCCAGAATTTATTGTCAGCAACCCACTCTAATGGATAAGCTGCTTTCTTACGAGAGTATGAATGATTCCACTCATCAGCAGTTAATACCATATGAGTATGTGGAGCATGCTTAAGAACGTTGTCTTGTGCATCAGCAATACCATCTTCAATTTCCTTCATCTCTTCGTTAATCTTAGCAAGAGCTTCGATAAAGCGATCAAGTTCTTCTAGTGGCTCACTTTCAGTAGGCTCTACCATAAGTGTTCCGTGAACTGGGAAAGAAAGAGTAGGAGCGTGGAAACCGTAGTCCATTAAACGCTTAGCAATATCACCATCAGTAATACCAACAGTTTTATTAAACTCTCTACAGTCGAAAATCATTTCGTGACCAACACGACCTTTATCTCCTTTGTAAAGAATTTTGAATCCTAGTTTTTCGAATGAAGAAGCAAGGTAGTTAGCATTTAAGATAGCCATCTTAGTTACTTGCTCTAAACCGTCAGTACCTAACATTGCGATATAACCGTAAGTAATAGGCAATACGCTAGCTGATCCGAATGGAGCAGCAGCTACAGCAGTAATTGCATTTTTACCACCAGTCTCAACCACTTTGTGTGAAGGTAAGAATTGAACCAAGTGTTCTGCAACACCGATAGGACCAACTCCAGGACCACCACCACCGTGAGGGATAGCGAATGTTTTATGTAAGTTCAAGTGACAAACGTCAGCTCCAATTGCACCTGGATTTGTTAATCCAACCTGAGCATTCATGTTAGCACCATCCATGTAAACCTGTCCACCATTTTCGTGAATCAAGTTCATCATTTCTTTGATACCTGTTTCAAATACGCCGTGAGTTGATGGGTAAGTGATCATGTAAGCACATAAATCTTCTTTGAATTTCTCAGCTTTTGCTTTAAGATCTTCAAAATCGACATTACCATTCTCATCACACTTAACAACAACAACTTTCATACCAGCCATTGTTACAGTAGCTGGGTTAGTTCCGTGAGCCGAAGCTGGAATCAATACAACATTTCTATGACCCTCGCCACGAGAAATATGGTATTCACGAATAACTAATAAACCAGTATACTCACCAGCAGCACCAGAGTTTGGCTGTAATGTACATCCTGCAAAACCAGTAATTTCTGATAACCACTTTTCAAGTTCAGTTATGATTTGAGTATAACCATCAGCTTGATTAATTGGAATGAATGGGTGAAGTCCGCCAAATTCAGGCCAGCTAAGAGGTAACATTTCAGCAGCAGCATTCAATTTCATAGTACAAGAACCTAAAGAGATCATCGAAGTGTTTAGTCCGATATCTTTTTTCTCAAGGTTTTTGATGTAACGCATCATTGCTGTTTCTGAATGATGACGGTTGAATACATCTAATGTTAAGTATTCGCTTTTGCGAGCTAATTTCTCATCGAAATATAGTTTTTCTTCCATTGCTGTTTCAACAACTTCAGCTTTGCTAGCTGCATTTGCGAAAATATTTAGGATTGCATTTAATTCTGCATCACTAATTTTCTCATCAGTAGAAATACCAATAGTTGTATCGTTGATATAACGGAAGTTGAATTCCTTCTCAAGAGCTGCAGTACGAATTGCTTCCATTGAAACACCAGTAGGTACTACAATCTCAAGAGTATCGAAATAGTTCTCGATGTTTTGAGTGTAACCTAATGCCTTTAATCCTTCTGAAAGGAAACCAGCAGCTGAGTGAATATGAGTAGCAATACGCTTAAGACCTTTTTGTCCGTGATAAGTCGCATAAAAACCTGCCATTGTAGCTAAAAGAGCTTGAGCTGTACAGATATTTGAAGTCGCTTTTTCACGTTTGATATGCTGCTCACGAGTCTGAAGAGCCATACGAATAGCCTTGTTGCCTTGAGCATCTTTAGTAACACCAATGATACGTCCAGGAACGTTACGCTTATACTCTTCACGACAAGCTAAGAAAGCTGCGTGAGGTCCGCCGTATCCCATTGGAACACCAAAACGTTGCGAAGAACCTACAACAATATCAGCTCCCCACTCACCAGGAGCAGTAAGCAATGCTAAACTCATAAGGTCAGCAGCAACTGCAACTAATGCTTCAGTTCCGTGTGCTTTCTCTACGAATTCTGTGTAGTCTTCAACGCTACCATTAGCAGCAGGATATTGGATGATAGATCCGAATACTGCATCAGTAAATTCGAAAGTTTTGTAATCTCCAATAACAAGTTCAATACCTAGTGGCTTAGCACGAGTAACTAGAACATCTAATGTTTGAGCAAAAATGTTTTCGTCAACAAAAAGCGTATTAGCTTTGGCCTTTTTCTTCGCTCTAGAACGTAAACTATGCATCATATACATGGTTTCACCTACAGCAGTAGCTTCATCAAGAAGTGAGCTGTTAGCTAATTCCATTTTAGTTAGATCTAAAACAACTGTTTGAAAGTTCAAAAGTGCTTCTAATCTACCTTGAGAAACTTCAGCTTGGTAAGGCGTATATGGCGTATACCATCCTGGGTTTTCGAGTACGTTTCGAAGGATAACAGGAGGAGTAATTGTGTCATAATATCCTTGACCAATAAAGGTTCTGAATAATTTATTTTTAGCAGCAATACCTTTAATTTTCGATAAATATTCATTCTCAGTTAAAGCTTCAGGAAGATTTAAAGGTTGAGTTAAACGAATATCAGAAGGGATTGTTTCTTCAATTAGGGCATCTAATGACGATGCGCCAACAGTTTCCAACATTGTTTTAATATCGCCGTTGCGAGGTCCAATGTGACGGGAAACAAACTTTTCGGTTGCCATATCCTTGTAAAAATTTAGTGTTTGTGTAAAAAAAATTCACCTTAATTTGCGTGCGTAAATGTAGCAAAAGATTTAATATTACATCGATTGCAAATTAGAAATAACTTTTCTGTTTTTCAACATTTATTTTGTCTGAAAATAAGTGGTTTAGTATGATTTTTGTCAGTATTAATTTGATGATTCCTGATGATTTTATTTATCTTCATGCTGCTTTTGTTCTTGTAGTGTCAAAAGCGAGTCAGATTAAGCAGTTGAGAAGAGCTCATTTTTTAGATTTCTTGTATTCAATTTGTAAAGGCTAATCTATTTTAAATGGTATATTTGTAATTCAATTTTTCAAAATGATAGAATTAAAAGAAGGTGATAAAGCTCCAGAGTTCTCTGGTGTAAATCAGGATGGGAAAACTTTGGAATTGTCTGATTTTAAAGGGAAACGACTGATTCTTTATTTTTACCCTAAAGATAATACGCCTAGATGTACAGCTGAATCGTGTAATTTGAATGAGAATTATGACGAGCTGACTAAGCATGGTTTTGAGGTTGTAGGTGTAAGTCCAGATGAAGCAGGTAAACATCAAAAATTTATCGCCAAATATAACTTGGCTTTTAATCTGATTGCGGATACTGAAAAGGAGATGCTTCAAGCTTATGGTGCTTGGGGAGAGAAGAAACTCTATGGTAAAGTTTATGACGGGGTTTTGCGTTCAACATTTATAATTTCTGAGGATGGTGTGATTGAAAAAATCTTTAAAAAGGTTAAAACGAAAGATCATACCAATCAGATTTTGACAGAACTTAATATTCAATTTTAAAAATTAATAATACATATAGATATGGCAACTAAAGATATTGCAGACATTAATAAGGAAAAGCTGAAAGCACTTCAGTTAACCATGGATAAAATTGATAAAACCTACGGTAAAGGTGCTATCATGAGAATGGGTGACGAGGCTGTTGTTGATTTACCAGCTATTTCATCAGGGTCACTTTCATTGAATATGGCTTTGGGAGTGGGTGGTTATCCTCAAGGACGTGTTATCGAAATTTATGGCCCTGAATCATCAGGTAAGACAACATTAGCAATTCACGCTATGGCTGAAGTTCAGAAAGCTGGTGGTATTGCTGCCTTTATTGATGCTGAGCATGCTTTCGATCGTTTTTACGCTGAAAATTTAGGTGTAGATATTGAGAATTTATTGATTTCTCAACCAGATAACGGTGAGCAAGCTCTTGAGATTGCTGATCAGTTAATTCGTTCATCAGCTGTTGATTTGGTTGTGATTGACTCTGTTGCAGCTTTAACGCCTAAGGCGGAGATTGAAGGTGAAATGGGTGAGTCGAAGATGGGGTTACAAGCTCGTTTGATGTCACAAGCTTTGCGTAAGCTTACTGGGAATATCAGTAAGACGAAAACAACCTGTATGTTCATTAACCAATTGCGTGAAAAAATTGGTGTGATGTTCGGGAATCCTGAGACAACAACTGGTGGTAACGCACTTAAGTTTTACGCATCGGTTCGTTTGGATATTCGTCGTATTGGTCAGATTAAAGATGGTGATGAGATTCAAGGTAACCGTACACGTGTTAAAGTTGTGAAAAATAAGGTTGCGCCTCCTTTCCGTAAAGCTGAATTTGATATCATGTATGGTGAGGGGATCTCTAAAATAGGTGAAATTGTTGATCTTGGAGTTGACTACAATGTTATCAAGAAAAGTGGATCATGGTTTTCTTATGGTGAAGTTAAACTTGGTCAAGGTCGTGAGGCTGTTAAGCGTTTGATTTCGGATAATGTAGAGTTAGCTGAAGAATTAGAAGCTAAAATTGTTGAAGCTATTAATGCGCCTAAGGAAAATTAATTCTAAAGAGATATTAATAATGCATCGGCTTTATTAAAATATAAAGGTTCTCAATTTAAGTTGAGAACCTTTTCTTTTATAGATGCTTCGGTTTTAAATCAAAATAATGAGCCAAATTAATTTAATCGTATTTTTTATTATAATTTTACGATGCAATTTAAAACTCACTAACAATGTTAATAATGAAGAATAAACATTTATTAATTGGTTTGGCATTAGTCACTGGTATGTCGTCATGTCAAGATGCGACTACTGCTGATAAAAAAAGCGAAACGGATAATCAATCTTATCGTACGCCTGAAACAAAATTGGCTTCAGATCGAATGACTCCAGAGGTTTTGTGGTCGTTTGGACGTATGGGTGGAGAAAGCATCTCTCCAGACGAAAAAACAGTTCTTTATGGTGTAACTTACTTTAATAAAGAAGAAAATAAATCGTATAGAGATCTTTATACACTTCCAGTGGCTGGCGGTGAAGCAACTCAAATTACCAATACTAAAGGTAAAGAATGGGGCGAGCGTTGGACTAAAGATGGTCAGATTGCATTTCTTTCATCAGAAAGTGGATCGGTTCAGGTTTGGGAAATGAATCCTGATGGAACAGGTCGTAAACAGTTGACTGATATTGACGGTGGAATCAACGACTTTAAATTTTCTCCAGATCAATCAAAAATGTTATTCTCGAAAGAGGTAAAGCTTGAGGAAAATGTACAGGATAAGCACCCTGATTTACAAAAATCAAATGGTCGAGTTATTGGTGACGAATTTTACCGTCATTGGGACCATTGGGTAGAAACTTATACTCACATTTTTGTTGCTGATTTCAACAAAGGAACTGCGTTGAAAGCTGGTAAGGATATTATGGAAGGTGAAAAGTGGGAAGCTCCTGTTCGTCCTTGGGGTGGAATTGAGCAAGTGAACTGGACAGTTGATGGCCAGAATATTGCTTACTCTTCTCGTAAGAAGTATGGTCAGGAATATGGTCTTTCTACTAATACTGATATTTATTTCTATAACCTAGAAAGTGGAAAAACGAAGAATGTAACCAAAGGTATGATGGGTTACGATAATAACTTGTCTTTCTCGCCTGACGGAAAATATATGGCTTGGGAAAGCATGGAGCGTGAAGGTTATGAGGCAGATCAGATTCGTTTATTTGTGATGGATTTGAATACTGGTGATAAAAAATATATGACCAAAGGTTTTGATCAGAATGCAGAGCATTTAACTTGGACTAAGGATAGTAAATCGATCTACTTTATTTCTGACTGGCATGCTACTGACGAAATTTACCGTATGGATATGGCCGATGGTAAAATCAATAAAATTACTGAAGGTGTTCATAATTACCAATCGATACACCCTGTTGGCGATAAGCTGATTGCTAAGCGTGTGTCAATGAGTAAGCCTGCTGAGTTGTATAGCGTTGATGCTAAAACAGGTAATGCTAATGAAATTTCATTCGTAAATAAGCATATCCTTGATCAGTTGAGCATGGGTTCAGTTGAGAAGCGATGGGTGGAAACGACTGATGGTAAGCAAATGTTGGTATGGGTAATTAAGCCTCCTCATTTCGATGAGAATAAGAAATACCCTGCTTTACTTTATTGTCAAGGTGGCCCTCAAGGAACTGTTTCTCAGTTCTGGAGTTACCGTTGGAATTTCCAGATGATGGCTTCAAATGACTATGTGATTGTAGCTCCTAATCGTAGAGGTTTACCTGGTTTTGGTAAAGAATGGTGTGAGCAAATTTCTGGTGATTATGGTGGACAAAACATGAAAGATTATCTTTCTGCTATTGACAACGTAAAAGCTGAAAAGTATGTTGATGAAGATCGTTTAGGTTGTGTTGGCGCATCTTACGGTGGATTCTCAACTTTCTGGTTGGCAGGACATCACCAAAAACGTTTCAAAGCATTTATCGCTCACGATGGTATGTTTAACTTAGAAGCTCAATATTTAGAAACTGAAGAAATGTGGTTTGTAAATTGGGATCTTGGTGGTTCATTCTGGGACAAGAAGAATAAGATTGCTCAGCGTTCATATGCTAACTCTCCTCACAAATTTGTTGACAAATGGGATACTCCAATCATGGTGATTCACGGAGAAAAAGATTACCGTATTGTTGCTTCACAAGGTATGCAAGCATTTAATGCTGCTCGCTTGAGAGGTATTCCTGCTAAATATCTTTACTTTCCTGAAGAAAACCATTGGGTACTTGGAGTTCAGAACGGAATTTTATGGCAACGCGAATTCGCTAGCTGGTTAGATAAGTGGCTGAAAAAGTAGTATTTAAATAAAGCAATATATTAAATTAGCTTGTTGTGAGTTTTGTGATTTTACACAATTCTTACAACAAGCTTTTTTTATGTTGCACTAACTGTAATTAAAGGGTTTTGTAGATTGATTTAATTTTCAGGAAAGCAAAAAAATAGTGA
>TARA_R110001583_G_scaffold195167_3_pt1 | contig 55213 bp, 58 predicted proteins | sample TARA_R110001583 | Tara Oceans TARA_R110001583 (sample SAMEA4398432) | marine metagenome | biome: Polar Biome; feature: [MES] marine water layer (ENVO:01000295) within the mesopelagic zone...; material: water (ENVO:00002006), including particulate matter (ENVO:01000060) such... | reverse complement strand
CAGGCTTCACGTGGAATGGGTGGCAACCTTCAGCGGTTTACGCAAAAATGGCAGCTCTCTCTTACATGGCATTCTGCTGGGGGCACTTGTCCAGTAAGGAAGGGAGTGGAACGGTGTTGGATCAATGCCAGTCAAGCGCATGCGACACCCGCAAATGAATTCAATCGTTCGTACAGTGACTTCACTTTACGCATGTTGTCGTTCGCATTCAGTTCTTGCGCCCGAATGGGTTAAGGTAATTGACATTTGATCGAGCACATATTGGAATCCTTCTGCGTTGAGGTCGACACGAGTAGCGGTTGCGTTAAATGGCTAGTATTGGTCACGAATAGCTGCAGAAAATTAGCTCGGAAATGACGTAAGCGGCCTCTTGTCCTGTTTGACCACCTTGACCGTCGGAAGACAATCAAATTAACGACTTGTAAGCTGATCACGATAGCTCAATGACTTGCATTTGGCGCTTACAGCTCCGAGACGATCAAAGCATTCACAGAGTAATCAGCGTAGATTACCTACCTGAGTGCGGTGCAAGCATCGTCGAGCCCTGCTCACAATGGTGTAAGCAGAACGATCTACCCGCCACATATCCCAGAAGCCTCTGTTTTCAGGAGGTTCTGTGGTGTAAGCAGAAGGATGGGCACACTTCCTTCCTGGTAACCACCTCGTGCACTTGTAGGGCGCAGTAGCAAGCAAAATCCATAGCAAGGTTTTGCAAGTCACTGAAAAATAGAGTTTTCAGTCTGCTCATGTACAGACGCAGAAATTCACGATCCGGTTTCAACACTTTGTCCGGTCGGGGGCTGGGTTACATCTGCTCACATATAGACTGAGCTTTTCACCATGTATCGCAACCCGCCACCCTGCTTAGCTCGTATATAGCCTCAAAATTCACCAACTGCTTGAAAAATATAGGTTGTGTAGATCTGCTCATATATAGACACAGAAAATCACCACAGCTCTAGAAGAACCTGACTGGTGCTCAATGATAGAGCCACAAATTCACCGAGGGCCATGATGCACGCCGTACGCTTTCGACTTACTGGCTTTAGACTAGAGACCGAGACCTAAAGACTTTGGAATAGTTCGCTGCTAAGGGATTACGGGCGGTGAATTTAAAGACCCATCCGGAGACGATGTCGGCACTTCCCAAAACTCCAACGTCATTGAATTAGTGACGTTTATCCAGAGATATCATATAATTACGGTTCACAAACACACGAGGAATACGCCTCATGAAACTTCCGCCAAAACTAACGGTTGACACGCCCAGCGAGATCCTGACTGAAAATTGTACATAAAATAACCAGTCTACTGGATGACCCCGCCTTTATCGCCGAACACCGCCAACGTCCCCAGGATTTCACCCGCCGCTGCCACCTGAACTTCAAACACCTGGCCCTGTTCCTGCTCAATCAGCCCCAGTCTGCCTTGCAAACCGAATTGAACGGCTTTTTCCAGCAGGTCACCGGCGCGGCCCTGGAATCCTGTCAGGTGACCGCCTCGGCCTTCTGCAAGGCCCGCCACAAGCTGGATCCGACCGTGTTCGAGGCCCTGAACCAGGTGGTTCAGGCACAACTGGATGCGCAGGGTCTGCGATACCGCTGGCGCGGCCTGCGCCTGCTGGGCATCGACGGCTCCAGTGTCCATCTCCCCCTGGAAGACAGACAGGCCAGCCATTTCGGCACCCACCAGGGCCTGCCGGTGGCCCGCTTGTCCCAGTTGATCGACCTGGGCGACGGCCAGACCCTGCACAGCCTGCTCGTCTCCCCGACGATCTGTGAGCGCGGCTGTGCCCAAAGCCATCTCGATCACGCCCCCTCAGGCAGCCTGATCCTGTTTGATCGCGGCTATCCCGCCCACTGGCTGTTCGCCGATCTGGCGCAACGCCGAATTCCGTTCGTGATGCGCCTGCGCCTGAACTTCAATCGCGCCGTGCGGGACTTTGTCCAGTCCGGCGACCGGGAAACCCAACACACCTTCACCTGCACCAACTGGCTCTCGCGCCAGGTGTGCCAGCAGTCCGGGACGGATCTAGACGGCCCGGTGACCCTGCGCCTGGTGCGGGTGGACCTGCCGGGGGGCACCACGGAAGTGCTCGCCACCTCCCTGCTGGATGCGCAGGCGTTTCCTGCGGCAGACTTTGCCGACCTGTATCACCGCCGCTGGGGCATCGAAACCGACTACCGGCGCCTCAAGCAAACCCTGAACCTGGAGAACTTCAGTGGCCGTTCCCCCCAGGCCGTCCAGCAGGACCTGCACGCCCGCATCCTGCTCAAGAACCTGGCACTGCTGATGCAAACCCTGCAGCAACCCGAGATCGACCGGCGTCACGCCCAGCGCAAACACCGTTGGCAGCCCAACTTCACCCAGGGGCTGTCCTGCCTCAAGAACAGCCTCGTCCGGCTACTGCTCAACCCCACCCGCGCGCTGCTCTCAGGCCTGCTGGAACTGATGGCCAGCGCCCTGGGCGCCATCCGCCCCGGCCGCTCCAGCTCGCGAAAACGCCGGCGGTGCGCCACCAAAGGCTGCGAGGGGTATAAGCCCACCCGCTAAGTTGCGTTAACAACCCGGACCCCACCACTCACCCAACCAACAGGCTGCTTCCGGAGCGGTCGGCTTCCGCTCGCCCTGAAAACGCGCCTCCCCACCTGTACAGGTCACGACCCGCCTGAAATCCGGTCCATCCCCCAACAAATCGCTTCAGCTGGCGCTCATTGCCGCGATATCGTTACGATGATGCCACCAAACCCCGCCCATGGCTTCGGCTGGAACTGGATTTTGGACTCTGCGGGGCTTAAGTTGATGACGTTGCCCAAAACTCCAGGTCAATCTTGCGCGAGTGGGTTTGAACAACGGGGAAGATGCTTCAAAGTATAACGAAAGCCAATTTTCTCGTTAAGAATAGTCGCCGTACTTGACCTGTGAAAGATATAGTTTTACTTTCGTGCATCCGTCAACCGTAGTTAGGAGTTCTCTTGGCGTTTTATGTTCCAGAGCTTTCACTGGATGGCCTAACCACTGTTCAAAAATCAAGTCATCGTTCCCGAAGTATATTCTTTTTATATCCTCCAAGTCATCGGGTTTCATAGCCTAGCTTCCGATACTCAAAAATGAGGTCAGTAGAGCTTTCAAGCTTTTAGGTAAAGCGTTTGGTAAACTCTGATTAACGCCTCAATGTCTTCCGGCTGGATACCTGTCAGGTGACTGAAGTCGCGACGGCCACTGGAATCTAGGCTTTCCAGATGGCCAATGCTGTCCCAGATCGATTTCACTTGCGACAATTTTTCTCTCTTCTCCTGCAAATACGTTGAGCTTTCAGGAAACTTAGTCTTATAACACTCCATAATTGTCTCAGTGATGTAATTCATAACACTCCTTAAGTCATGGCGGTCGGTAATTTCTAACGTATTTTAACCTGTCTCGATCATTTAAACGATTTTAATTTTAAAAGTTGCCTTTCATAGAAAGATAATATATTTCAGTCGAGATAAAGCTCTTTAAATGACATCTCGTAGATTTGGCGAGGTAGACCATGCATAGATCACTCGACATATATAATGCTTCGAATTAAAGTGGTTCATCATGATCACTGACGCTGTTTCGACCAGTTCAGCGCCACCTGTGGATCGGAGGCAAATATTTCAATATCGATCTGCGAGGCTATCGACCTACGTGAAACCTCAATCCAACGAACGGCTGAACGGCTAAGATTCTTTTTGGAAAATTTGGGCTGCGCCGGCGAAATCGCTGTTTGGGAGAACCTACTGAGATATATCGGGGAGGGATTTCTATCACATCTTGAGCTTCGCGAATAGAAGGCAAGCAGAGGCGACTGTTCCTGGTTGGAAGATTCTTTGGTAATCAGTCGGATGGTTGCACGGGATGGACGGTTCACTGGTGTCTTTCTTTTTTTTTGCCAGAATGGCGCTTGAAAGTGGGTTAAGGTTCCTAGCCTGCGACGATGCAGATGCTATTTGGAATGGGGTAGGAGAACACCCAGACCTGACTGAACTCGGCTTCAGCCAACAAAAAAAAGCGTCGTTCAATGAGCGCGACAGGTGGTCTGATTTGGCGTGCAAATCCCGAGGCTATTATTCGACGCCTTTCCTGAGGAGCGGTCGGGTAAATGCCGAGAAGAGGTGAAAAGACAGCTCGCATCTTCTCGTTGTTTTAGGAGTCTGCAAAACGACAGCCAATAAGTCGACACTGGGAGATGGCAGGTGAGTACCAAGGCGTCGATCGCTTCAGGCGATAATTTTCATCTTTACAACGAAGAGCTCCTGTCAGCGGAACCCCGGTCAGTGTTTCTGGCCCTAGAGAAGCCTCCCTCTTATGAGGTTTCAAAGGAGACGTTCAAGGACCAAATCATCGAACGCCTAACTGTGGAGATCCCATCCGAGGTCTTGGATGAAATCGCGATCAAATGGATTAAGTACCGAAAGCTACAAGGCGCTGTAGGTGGCCCCGTCGGGTTGGAATGGGGGAGCCCTGACTGCCCATATGATTAGGCGCCTGAAGGCGGTCGTAAGGCTCGTCACCATGCTGTTGCTCCTGTGCCGCAGCAAAAAGTGCAGGATGCCATCGTCCAGGCCGCTGAAGACTACGAAATTCAATCAATCCCTTCCCTTTGGTTATTGAGAAAAGAACTCGAGGTAGCGTAGAACCTCCCGAAAGCCCTCAATCGAACTCAAGCGATCAATCGGTCTGCATTTGAATGCTTCATTGGGCGTTCTCAACCAGTGAGCCAGGTTGTCTCGATCGTTCCCGATGACAGCGTGCATTCGATGGTAGAGCGCTTTAAACAATATGCAAACGTCCTCCCGCGGACAGTTCGCTAGAAGGGCATTTTCCGGCAGCTCCTCTCTGCAGACACCTAGCTGCTCCGCTATATCCTGGATGCTTAGGTCTTTACCAGAGTCCATTTTTCAATTGCTCCAGGCTCTCATAGACTTTTTTTAGGGAATCAATCTCACCGGTCAAAACGAAATCGAGAGGCCGCCGACCAAAATACGGGGAATTCTGGTTAGCCGCGGTCATAAAGCCGAGGTGATTCTCCGGGTTCTGAAAGACCTCTCTGAGAGACGCGTGAATATTCAGAAGATAAGAAATCGTCACCAACTGGCGCTCTGTCAACGCCTTGAGTTCCTCAGTTGAGTCAAAAGTGTTTTGGTCAACGTCGAGGATGCGGCTTTGATCTGAGTCTTCGACCCCCCAGCCCTTCATGATCCGATACGCCGCCTTCAGGCCCGCCTGACGTTGTTGGAGTGTTTTTTGTTCGGATGTAGGACTCATCACTGACTGGGTAGGCTCCTCAAAAAGCCATTCGTTTCTGTGGTGTTACGTTGCCACAGAAACGACGGGAAGAACACCATCGATCGGAAAGGTGCGTGTCCTGAGCGGAGAGAGCGAAACAGTGGTTAGGTTAAAAGCCGCTTTCCTCTGTCCCCTGAGGCCAGGTTCCAGTCGATTTCAAAGGTGCAATTAATAATACAATGCCAACTCAGTGCGTTACCTCGATGACTCATTCCGTTGTCAGCACTACCTGGGGCTATGCGGATAGTTCTGCCTCGGGCACTTATCGGGTCGGGAAATGTATTGCGTTATAAAGCGCGGGCTGAGATACAAGCCAAGCTCACCTTGAGTCTCGGCACTTTTATGGGGGCTCATCATCGCGCTTGGCCGCTAGTTACGAGCGGCAACTACTCACAAAGGTGCTGAGCCACTGTGATTCCCGCTCAGACGGCTTCAGTCCGTACCTAAACAAAAGCGAACATTTCGATTGCGTCTTTTGACCCAGTTTTTCATAAGCGGCACTGAGTAGCTGAATAGCCAGTTGAGAACTGGGAACATCATTAATGACGGCGAGGCGAAGACCGCTCCCGGAACTGTCGGGATAGGAAGGCGCTGGCGCTAGTGAAAAAATAGCGATGAGTAGCGCCGATGTGAAAAGCCGATTTTTGCAGGCTGGCGTTTGTTGGCCGCTACTAACGGATGGCTTTCTCAACAACGTTAGAGATCCACTGTCCACACGAATGCTCAAGTTTCGCAACTGCATTCTCGATTTGCCAAAATATCAAGCGACGACAACGCATTTCGTCCTGTTTCCTTTGCCTCATAGAGGCCTTGGTCGGCTGGCTTGATAGCCGATTTCAGCGACATCTCCTCTGGGTGAACTTCTGTTACACCAAGCGACACCGTGTAGGCCAGACTTCCTCCGTCGATCAGATCCTCTCCGATATGCCATTGTTACCGTAGTGAGCTGGTTTGGTGCGGGTGTGCTCAGTTATCGAGCATTTTTGAGTGTGCCTTGGTTTGGTTTTAGAAAGACACGCAAGCGTGCACACCGCGACCTCAAGTGAACTAGCGCTGTAAAACAGAGCTTTTCCCGACTTGGCCCGTCCTTTGCAGGAAGTCTGAGCCACTTATCTTTGTTCCTACAGTTGTCTGGAATAGCGAGATTAGGACCACTCGGCGTATGTCAAGAATAAGGGCTTTATGCCGACTTTCTATTATTGGGGAGAGAAGGAATCAGCTATCCGATGTCTCAGAATCAAACAACACTAAATTTATCAGGAAGAAGTGAAGATAAGAAGAGACAGGTGAAGATTGCCTGTATTCAATTCGAGCCGGTATTTGGCGATGTCTCACTTAATGTACGTCGGAGTATTGAACTAATAGAGCAAGCCACAAAAGAAGGCGCTCGCATAATTGTTCTGCCCGAGCTTTGCAGTACAGGGTATGTTTTTAAATCTAAATCTGAAGCAACAGAGCTTGCCGAGACGATCTCAGATGGAACCACTACTAAAGCATGGAGCGAAGTCGCAAAACGATTAGATGTTGTCCTCATTGCAGGAATTGCAGAGCTTGAAGGCAAAAACATTTATAACAGCGCAGTCATTATTGACCGCTATGGAGTCTTAGGTGTTTATCGAAAGCTGCACCTATGGGGAGACGAAAATATCGTCTTTGAGCCAGGTGACCTTGGTGCCCCTGTATTTGAAACGCCGTTTGGTCGGCTAAGTGTAGCGATATGCTATGACGGCTGGTTCCCTGAAACCTTTCGAATGGCAGCGCTTCAGGGGGCAGATATAGTCTGTATTCCCACTAATTGGGTACCGCTTCCGGGTTGGCAATTAGACCAAAAACCCATGGCTACAGTGCTACATCAGGCCGCGGCCTATAGTAATTGCCTTGTTATCGCTTGTGCGGACAGGGTAGGGATAGAGCGTGGTCAGGAATTTCTAGGGAACAGTCTAATCATTGACCACACAGGCTGGCCGATGGCTGGACCTGCAAGTGGCTATAAAGAAGAAATAGTAATTGGTAATGCAGATATTGGGTCGGCTATCCAATACTTATCCCCCAACCGTTTTAATCATCTTTTGAATGATAGGAGAACCGACGTTTATTCCGAATTCGAAGGTTTAGACATTAAAGCAAGAAAAGATACTGTCCATTTATAAAAGGAAAAACCATGAGATTAAAAAGTTTAGTTTTCGGTCTTGGGATTTGCTTGAATATTTCTGCTTACGCCGCCGATCCGATAAAGATTGGAATTCCTGTTGGACTGAGCGGAGCCAATAGCGTTGTCGCGCCATCCGTGGTTCAGGCGTCTGAGTTGGCGGTCGCCGAAATTAATGCCAAAGGAGGAGTAATAGGCCGACCTTTGCAGCTCGAGATTGCTGATGATGGTTCCGGTGCTCAGGGCGCCCAGCGAGCATACGATAGCTTGGTCTATCAAAAAGAGGTCGACGGCATTGTCGCAATGGAGACTACGGCGGCTCGAAATGCAGGCCTGCCAATTGTAAACCGTGGCAGAGTTCCTCTCATCTATACATCCTTCTATGAGGGTCGTTCCTGCTCGCCATGGATGTATATAAATGCCTGGGTTCCGGAGCAACAGGTAGAACCTATCGTAGATCAGTTTATGTCTGAATATGACGCTAAAAAGTTTTTCCTGATTGGCAGTGACTATGCCTTCGGTCGGGGAATGCTTAAATTTACGCGTGAGTATGTGGAGAGCAAAGGGGGAACCGTCGTCGGTGAATCCTATCTGCCCATCGAAGGCTCCGATTGGACAGCAATCATTTCGCAGTTGCGTTCGGCAAATCCTGATGCATTGATTACTTCTACATCGGGTGGTGCTCCTAATGTGACACTCACGCGGCAGCTCCGGTCAGCAGGAGTGGATATTCCATACGGGAACTATGCGATCGACGAGGGCACTGCAAAAAGCATGGGCGGGAACGCGGAAGGAGTCTATTTAGCAGCGTCTTATATATCAAGCTTGGACACACCAGCCAACAGAGAGTTTCTTCAAGCTATAAAGGATAAGTTTGGCGATGATGCGGAGACACCTAATGAGCTGTCTGTTCCTCAGTACGACGGGATATACGCATACGCTGCCGCTGTCGAGAAGGCTGGATCTACTGAACCATCCGCAGTCATAGACGCCCTCTCCGAGGTAACTGTCGAGGGTCCAAGAGGGGCAATAAAGATGGATAAACAACGGCATGCCGCCCTAACTATGTACCTTGGTAAAGTGGCAAGCGATGGTTCCGTCGAGGTCGTGAAGTCTTTTAAGAACGTTGACCCGGGCGAACAGTGCCCGCAATTCGCCGACTAATTAGCTTGTGGCGCGCGGTCTTATATATTTAGATCCGCGCCCTCTACTGGTAAGAGGTTCAATGTGGGTAGCGTCACCTTCGACATTCTGACGACAGCCGGAATTCTATTTGTAGTCGCAAGCGGACTTATGATCATCCTTGGGGTAATGAAGCTTTTGAACTTCGCCCACGGCGCGTTTCTTACTGCCGGCGGATATGCTGCTTATCTAACTGGTGCTGCGGGTATAAGCCCATGGTTTTCCGTGCCACTCGCCGGGATCGTTGGAGTTGCTTTTGGATTGGTTGTCGAACGCACCATCATAAGGCCACTTTATAGCCGACCGCTTGATGCCATCCTCGCCACTTGGGGGCTAGGTATTGTAATTAGTCAGATATTTGCGCTGACCTTTGGACGCGGCGTTCAGTTTGCCCCATCCCCATTATCGGGAACTATTGAGGTTCTCGGGATTGAATATTCCGCGTACCGATTAGCAGTTAGCGTTATCGCCGTACTGCTCGCAATTGCCTTAATAGGATTACTTAGTCTGACACGTTTTGGCCTCAATGCTCGGGCTGTGATTGTCAATGAGGATCTCGCCCGCGGTTTGGGCATTGATAGCACCAGGGTCCGCGCCATCACTTTTGGGTTAGGCTCGGGATTAGCTTGCGCTGCTGGCGCCCTGATAACACCGTTACTCTCGGTTGATCCTAATATGGGACTACCTTGGCTAGTGAACAGCTTCATGCTGGTGCTGATATCGGGAGTCTCTTTCCCAAGCCTCCTGCTTGCCTCACTAATTTTGGGGGGAACTCAAGTGCTCATCAGTACATTTATCAGCCCTATTCTCGGAGGTATGACAATTGTGGTTCTTGCAGCAATGATTCTCCGCTTAAATCCGAAGGGGTTTAGTCGTGCCTAAATCAGAAATTACGCTATCTCGTACTCATCGTACTGCTCTTGTTGGTTGTCTGGTTGGACTATGTGCAGTAGCGGTCGCGCCTTTCTTTCTTGACACCTATTTTACCAATGTACTCATCAGAACATTGCTCCTTGCCGCCGTGGTTATGACGGTGGACATACTCTGGGGATATACAGGTATTCTGACGTTCGGCCAATCTGCTTTTTTTGGGATAGGGGCGTATGCATGTGGCCTTGTATTCACGCACTACGGATTTGGGCCTGGCTGGGCTCTTGGTGGCCTAGCTCTGGCATTGGGTTCAGCGGCAATCGTGGCAGCTGGGACTGGATGGTTGGCTTTCTTCCACGGATCGTCACCTATTTATGCTTCTATTATAACGCTTGCATTACCTATTGTTCTTACGCAGGTAATATATTCGGGCGGTAGCTACACTGGATCCTCTAGTGGACTTTCGGGTTTTCCAACGTACTTTTGGAGCCTGGAAGTTTGGTTCTGGATAGCTGGGAGTTTTCTTGTATCAACCACAACCGCAGGATGGCTGCTGGTTCGTAGCGATTTCGGTCGTGTACTTGTAGCTATTCGTGAGAACGAAGACCGCAGCGCATACTTGGGTATCCCTGTGTCCCGCATCAAAACGATGCTAATGGTGTTTGCGGCAATGGTGGCTTCAGTCGCCGGATTTGCATACGCGGCTTTCTCAAATGTTGTTGCGCCAGAGTTGGCGGGCTTTCAGCTTGGTACTGAGCTTTTGATCTGGACTGCCTTAGGAGGGAGAGCGACACTGCTTGGCCCGGTTTTCGCAGCCATCGGCATTGATACCATGTCTTCCTGGCTTTCAGGGGCGATGCCCTTTATTTGGAAGTTGCTCACCGGCATAGCCTTCGTAGGGGTTATAGTCGCGTTACCCCGCGGCCTCGCACCTCTTATCAGCGGCCTCTGGAATCGCCTCCGGCCGCAACGACATGCCATTCCTTTTGAGGCCAACATCGTTAAAGCGTCTGCAACGAGAATGCTACAGGGATCTTTCGGAGATGCTCCACCCTTAAGGATAGAAGGGCTCTCCCGTCGTTACGGGAGTTTGGAAGTTCTAAGTGGCGTGAACCTCGTCGGAAAGGGTACAGAGCTGCTGGGTGTTATCGGCCCCAATGGTGCGGGGAAGACAACGCTAATGCGCTGCATCAGCGACGGAAAAGAAAGAACGACCGGGACGCTTTACATTAACAATGTTGAGATAGCGAGCAGTTCACCTCAGCAAGTAGTAGGTTTGGGCGTAGGCAGAAGTTTTCAGAACACCAATCTATTCGAGACATTAACCGTCTCGGAATGCCTTAAGCTGGCCCGTTACCGGATTGACGGCACTAGTCTCTTCAGTCGTAGCGACACCATCGCCCTACCTCAGCCCTCTCTGGATATTCTGCAAGCAACAGGCCTAGACAAAAAGCTTTCCGAGCAAACTCAGAACCTCTCCCATGGAATGAAACGTGGCTTGGAGCTCGCGATGGTCTTGGCAACTGAACCGTCAGTACTTCTGCTCGATGAGCCTACGGCAGGGCTAACAAGACCGGAGCGCATGGCTATAGGTAGCGTTCTGACAAAACTCACTCGGGAATTCGGTCTTTGCATCGTTCTTATCGAACATGACCTCGACTTTGTTAGAGCGATTAGTGACCGCGTAGTCGTTCTTCATCAAGGGGCCATCCTGATGGAGGGTACTGTAGAAGAAGTCGTCGCATCTGACTTGGTAAAGGCCGTGTACGCGGGCCACAAAGAGGAGGAAGTGGCATGAGCGATGCGATCCTAACGCTCAGCGATCTTACCAGTGGGTACGGTTCAGCTTCCGTGGTAAGGGACGTCTCGCTGGATATAAAACAAGGTGAGATCTTGGCGGTTTTGGGAAAGAACGGTATGGGCAAGTCTACTCTTCTCAAGACTATTATGGGTTTTGTCAGTCCTTTCGGTGGGCAAGTTATCTTAAGGGATAAGAACGTTACCAAGGCCCCCCCGCATACTATGGCGCGGTCTGGTGTTGCTCATATTCCACAGGAAAACACCCTATTCCCCGATTTATCAGTCGAAGATAACTTACGGCTTGGGGTCAATTCGGACCGGCTCTTCAGGCAACGCCTTCCTGCAATCGAGCCACTTTTCCCTCGTATTCTTGAACGGATGAAACAGCGGGCCGGCACTCTTTCTGGGGGTGAGCAAAAGATGTTGTTGATGTGCCGGGGCCTAATTTCACACCCGAGATTGATGCTTATCGATGAGATAACAGAAGGCCTCCAACCTGCAATGGTTGACCGTATGGCAGAAGTATTGGTCAGGGCACGTGATGACTTAGGTATTTCCGTACTGCTCGTGGAACAGCACTTGGACTTTGCTTTAAGCATTGCGAACCGCTTCATGATCCTGAAGCTCGGCGAGATAGTTGAACAAGGGGTAGTAGACAGCCAAGTAACAAGTGATCAATTGTCGGCTCATCTAGCGGTCTAAATAGGCGCGGGTGTCGATCGTCCATTTCAAGTGCAAAGGTCAGTAGTGAACAGATCATGCGCAATCGGTAGGAGGTAAGTAATGCGGCTTTTTCCGCGCGAAATTGATCGGCTTCTGTTACACCAGGCAGCAGAGCTTGCGAGGTCTCGTCATAAAAAAGGACTTCCCGTCAGTGAGCCTGAAGCCCGAGCTATGATCGCCGACGCCATCTGTGAAGGTGCGCGTGAAGGGGGAACCGTTTCTGACATGGTTTCCTTAGGAGCAAGCCTGTTAACCGAAGATGATGTGATGCCGGGCGTTGCTGAGCGGATCGACGTCGTTATGGTTGAGGCATTTTTTCCAGATGGGCAGAAGCTCGTTTGCGTCCATGCTCCGATCGGGCCGGGAACGTCGGATCTTTTGGTACCCCTCAACCCGCGATGGAAGCTTGGCGAAGGACCAGTAGAGGTAAACAGCAGGCGCGATACGACGAGCTTAAGGGTCCAAAGCAAAGCTGACCGGCCCATCCAAATTGGTTCGCATTATCACTTCTTCGAAGTCAACCCAGCGCTATATTTCGATCGTACGGCCGCATACGGATTTCGCCTCGATATCCCTGCTGGAACAACACTGCGCTTTGAGCCAGGGGACCTGCGGGAGGTCGACCTAGTGGCAATTGGCGGAGCCAGAATTGTGAACGGCCTTGCCGGTTTGGTTAATGGCTCTCTGGACGACCCAAACGTCTATTCCGCCGCCAAATCCCGACTATCAGTTTTCTTGCAGGAGTAGTGTATGGCTCATTCAATCGAACGTTCGAGGTACGTACAGCTTTATGGGCCTACTGTAGGGGATTCTGTTCGGTTGGGTGACACAGGTTTATGGGCAAAAGTGGAGCACGACAGCTGTGTTGGTGGTGACGAGCTAGTGTTCGGTGCAGGTAAAACCATGAGGTGCGGCACTGGATGCGATGGTGTTTTAACTGCGGCTGATGGCGTGCTTGACCTCGTCATCACAAACGCTTTGATCATCGATACAGTTCTTGGCGTCATTAAAGCGGACATTGGCATCAAGAATGGCCGGATTGCTGGCATAGGTAAAGCAGGTGATCCAAACATAATGGACGGCGTGACTGCTGGCCTTATCGTGGGAGTTAACACAGATGTTCGAGCGGCTGAGGGGTTAATCGTCACTGCTGGAGCGATCGACTGTCATGTTCATTTCATCGACCCGGGGCAAGTAGAGGAAGCGCTTTCGGCTGGCTTCACAACATTGATGGGAGGCGGTCTCGGCCCGACTACTGTTCCTATAGCCTCAACTGGAACGACAAATTTGGGGCACATGTTGCAGGCAGCAGAAGCCTTCCCTGTCAACTTCGGATTTATTGCAAAGGCCGCTTCCCACACAGTTGAGCCTTTACTAGAACAGTTAGCCGCCGGCGCAGCGGGGTTAAAAATTCACGAGGACTGGGGCGCGACTCCTGCGGTGATTGATGCTGCTCTCAAGGCTGCCGAGATCGGTGGGGGCCAAATTCAGCTGCATACCGATACGCTTAATGAGTCCGGATTCGTCGAACACACAATGCGTGCCATCGCCGGACGTGGCATCCATGCATACCATGTAGAGGGTGCTGGTGGCGGCCACGCGCCAGACATCATCCGAATGTGCGGAAAAGCCAACATTTTGCCTTCATCGACCAACCCGACGAACCCGTTCACCATAAACACCTTCGATGAACACTTCGATATGGCCATGACGAGTCACCACCTTAATCCTCGGCTGCCCGAAGATGTTGCATTTGCGGAGAGCCGAATCCGTAAAGAAACTATTGGGGCCGAGGATGTCTTGCATGACATTGGCGCCATAAGCGCGATCGGATCAGATAGCCAAGGAATGGGGAGAATCGGAGAGACTATTACGCGGTGCTGGCAACTTGCCGATCATATGAGAGAGCTTCGGGGGACGTTACCGGAAGACCGCGGTAGTGGAGCAGATAACTTCAGAATTCGTCGGTATCTTGCAAAATATACGATCAACCCAGCACGAATGTTTGGCATTGATGCTGAAGTTGGTTCGCTAGAGGTAGGGAAATTGGCCGATCTCGTGTTTTGGAAACCGGAATACTTTGGAGCCAAGCCGGAACTCATTATGAAATCTGGCTTTCCTGTGTGGGCGCCGTTGGGTGAGGCCAACGCATCGCTGATGAGCTGTGAGCCACTTCGTTACAGACCTATGTGGGGCTATTTCGGGCGGGCACCTCAGGCTTTGGGTGTGCGCTTCGTCTCTCCAGCCGCGATCACTTCAGGCATTGCTCGTCGACTAGATCTCAAGTCCGCCATGGTACCCGTAGCTGACACACGAGGGACCAGAAAAAGCGATATGTTGCTGAATGATCTAGTGCCGAACATCGATGTTGACGCAGAGTCTTTTCAAGTACGAATCGATGGTCAGCCACTCATCAGCACACCTTTAACTCGGGTGACGCTGGGACAATCATACATGCTTAAGTAAGGAGTCTAGGCTATGGCAGCGGTTCGTTTAGGGTTCGGAGGCCCAGTTGGTAGTGGAAAAACGCGGTTAGTGGAACGCTTGCTCCCTTTGTTTAGTGAGGAATCTATCTCTGTCGCAGTGATAACAAACGATCTTGTTACAGATGAGGATGCTGAGCGGGTCAAGCGTTCGGGCTTAATCGATCCCGAGAGAGTTCTAGGTGTCGAAAGCGGGGCCTGTCCTCACACTGCCATCCGTGAAGACCCATCTGTAAACCTTGAAGCAGCGGAACGGTTAGAGCGACGCTTTCAGCCTGACGTCATTCTCATCGAGAGCGGAGGGGATAACTTAGCTGCCACTTTCTCTAGTGAGCTTGTGGACTGGTGGGCTTTTGTCATAGATGTATCTGGCGGAGATGATATTCCCCGAAAGCGAGGTTTGGGTGTGTTGAGAGCAGATTTGCTGGTGGTCAACAAGATAGATCTAGCTCCGCATGTAGATGCCGATTTGGAACGGATCACAGGCGACGTCTCGTTAGCGCGCCCAGATAGAGCATCTCTTTTCACCGACCTCCGCAGTGGCCTGGGAGTAAAGGCAGTGTTTGAGGAAATTAAACGAAGTGCGCTTTTCGGAAAGCTGACCGGATGAACGACGGTCTGCTGGCGCTGCGTTTTCGCACCGACAAATACGGCCGTACTAGACTAGTGGAGCGTAGGCAGCGGTATCCGATGACTACCACGGGAGTGCTTCCATTTGACTCTGAATCTGGCGCCTTGATCTACACCCAGAATGCAGCGGGGTCGGTTTTTGGGGGGGACCGGCTTCGTACCGATTTGCATCTTGAGGACGATGTCTCAGTTTGCATCTCAACGCCCTCCGCAACTCGTATTCAAGGCAATGGATTGGCTGCTCAGACAACACACATCAAGCTGGGCCGAGGGGCGTTTATCGAATCGATTCCGGACATGATTATCGCGCACCCCAAGGCTGTGTACCGGCAGGAAACTCACATTGACCTGGCGGAGGGCGCAGAGGCAATTTTGGGTGAAAGCATTGCTCCTGGTAGGGTTGCCCGCGGTGAGGAATACGTCTATGACGCGGTCTCGTTACGCCTTGAGGCAAGTTTTAACGGTCAGCCGGTATTGGTCGACGCGTCGACGTTTAGGCCGGGCGAAGCGAGCCCGGCGTTAATAGGAGCGTTGGGGCAAGCCGGATATATTGGCTCTCTCGTGATCTTGAGCCAGAAAAACGATCAAGAAGAGCTGGCCACGAAAATTAATGCACGGCTTGGGGAATTAAAAATGGTCTATGGCGGGGCTGCAGCTCTCGCTTCCGGTTGCGGCGCCATCGTCCGTTTTCTCGCCGACGATGCTCCGGCTTTACGAAATGCTATGCAGAGCGTGTGGGCTATCGCCCGACATCATGTTCGAGGTCGCCCGGCACCAACATTAAGGAAGTAGAAGAACAATGTTGCTAATACACGAAATTCTAGGTCGTTACGATGACAGGGCTTTTAACGGAAGAGCTAGAGATAAAATCTGGATCACAGCCGCAGACGCAGGACGTCGCCGATTGCGTGCGGTTAGTGAAAATGGAGAGCAAGTCGGGATAGATTTCCCCAGACCAGATTGGCTCTTTGATGGGGCTGTAGTCCACGATGACACTAGACGAATTCTAGTTGTTGCCCGGCGACCTGAGTTAGTGATGGTCGTCGCCTTGAGCGAGTTAGAACCTTCACAGGCCTTTCAGATTGGTCATGCACTAGGTAATCGGCATACCCCTGCTGAATTCCGCAATGATGAAATTCTGGTACCCGTAACTGACACACCAGACCTAACCGCACGGCCAGTTCGTGCACTAGGCTTCCGGAATATCCAGATTCGGTTTGAGGAGCGAGCTTTTGCTGCTGACGCGCCCCCGAGTGGCGCGACCGTCTCAGACCATGGTTCCCATCGTCACCTCCATGACTAACTGTACCTTCGATACTCACGCTAGCTCTGTATTGGCACTGATGCAGCTTTCTGATTCAGCATTGCCGATTGGGAGGCATGCACATGCATTTGGTCTTGAGCGCTTGTTCAGAGATGGGCGAGTCGAAACGCCACAAGATCTGCAAAGCATGATTACGTCGGCTCTGACTCACGGGGTTGCACGAGCTGATGGTGCAGCTGCCGCGTTGGCCCATGACGCGCTTGGAGCTGGCCTTCTTAGCGGTTTGCTTGAGATAGATGCCCGGCTAGACCTCCTCAAGCTGACAGCTTCATCACAAGCGGCTTCTCGTCGTTGCGGTAGCAGGCTAGCTTCGTTGGCACCCGCTTTCCACGCTAACTCTACGCTCGTAAAATTTGTCCAGGAAGTCTCGGACAAAAAAACCCCAGGCCATGTATCAGTAGTATCTGGAGCCGTTGCAGCTGCAATGGGAATAAGCAGGGAAGATGCTGTGCTTATGGAGTTACGAGGCGTCGTCACGATGATCCTGTCAGCTGCCGTTCGTTTGGACGTGATTCCTGCGTCTGCAGCTCAAGCGATGTTGGTCGTTCTTGCCCCTGAGATTATTGGGTCTGCGGGGATATCTCTTGGCACGGGGATCGGTGAGATGGAATGTGGTGCCGCAGCAGGTTTAGAGATCGCGTCAATGCGCCATGCCCGAGATCATAGTCGGTTATTTGCCACTTAAATAAATTTCAATTAGGAAAAGCATATGCAAGAAGACAAGATCCTGAGGGTTGCTCTTGATTGGTCGGTAGATGAGATTGATCCCCCCAGATCGTTCGGGGGGTGGAATACGGGTCGAGTAGTGCAGCAGACCCATGAAAGCCTATTCGAAGACGATTTTGATTCCGCTCCCGCTAATTTCAATGACCCGACAGATGTTATCCCAAGGCTCGCAGTCGAATGTGAGATATCAGAAGATTTTCGTACCTATGTTTTCAAAATAAGGGACGGCGTGGTTTTTCATGATGGCGCGCCACTAAACGCAGAAGCTGTGGTTATTAACTACGAGCGCTTGTGCTGCCCGGATTCACCTTTTTTCTCGCCTGTAGCTGCGGATTTCAATCGCGCTGGAATTGGGCTGGTCGACAGGGTTAGAGCACTAGATGATATGACTGTTGAGCTTAGTCTGTCCGAGTCAAACCCGGAGTTCCTCAGGTATATGACGCAAGAAGATGCCCCGGGTTCACAGTCATTGATCAGCCCTGAAGCTATTCGGAACTATGGTCCCGATGAGTGTGCTGATAGAGCACCTGGTACCGGTCCATTTCAATTCTATCGCCGATTTGAAACTGCGTACGGTTCCGCCGTTGAACTGCGTCGCAACGAAAATTATTGGTATGGCTGTCCCCAGATTGAGGCTATTCAATTTTTACCTTTTCCTAATCGCGACGATCGAGTAAAGGCTCTAGTCGACGGCAGGGTGGACTTTGCTTATAGCCTGGAAGGAGCGGACCTAGATGGTTTGTCTGCGCAGGGCTTTAACATACCGGCGTTTTCACCACCTTACCTCTGGTATCTAGTATTTAACCAGAGAGATCCGCAGATATCAGATCTACGTGTACGACATGCAATAGCACATGCTATCGACCGTAAGGCCCTATGTGCTGACCTCTTTCCAGGTGCTGCTGTGCCCGCAGTCAGCGCAATTCCACCAGGAGCTCCGTCGTATGATGAGTTTGCCCCAGACCATTATCCGTATGCCCCAGGGTTAGCTAAAAAGCTCTTAACTGAGGCAGGCTTTTCGGACGGTCTAGTGCTTAAAGTGGAGGCAGCCCGAGCAGGTTCTGCACAGCTCGACCCGGGTGGAATATACAAGAGGCTGGCCCAGGACTTGGAAAGAGTCGGCATCCAATTAGAGATTACTTTCCACGAAGACTGGGTCACGTACTGCAACCAGTGGCGCGAGGGTGCTGCTGTCAATGTTGCTTTCACAGAGATGAGTTGGGGCATGTCGTCCGACCTTTGGCTAGCTCAGGTGCTTCATGGCGCAAACCAATCACCTGCCGGTTTCAATGCTGGGTACAATGATGATGCAGAGGTTGATGTTTTATTAGATCGAGCGAAAAAGACAGCCGCAGCGTCTAGCAGGACGTCACTCTACCGTGAGGCAGATTCTTTGCTGATGAAACGCCTACCTATCCTGCCACTGTTTACCTCTCGGCGAGGAATGTTCGCCTACTCGCAGAGGGTAAGGGGGCTAACGACGGTAAACCAGTGCTGGCACGACTTTCGGAGAGTTAGCTTGAGATAAACAATGCATTTTGCGCTCGGCGCTTCATCGCTGACGCAGGGTTTGAAAGCGGTTGTAAACAACGGTGAGTTTTGACCGCTTTGGAGGTGAGTCAAAATAAATGGCCATTGACAGCAGGATCAGTTTGGCGAAGCGCCCATCTCCATGGGCAATGCTAAGCGACTCCAGCAGTCGAGAAGTTCGGAAGTAGCGCACGGATAAGCCGTGTCGGCGGGCCTGATTCGCCAGGGCACACCCGCAGATAGGTCGTACCGCAGCCATTAGGGCCGGTAATGAGGACGTTGTGATGCTGATGGATCCAGCGACTGCTGAGCAGGTCGGCGAACTGGCTGCGTTGCATGCCACGGGAGTGCTGGTAATCGATCTCTTCAGGATGGGCCTGTTGTTTCAGGCGGGTGGCCTTGAGCAGACGGGCCACTTTGTTATTGTTGTGGTGCGTGGTTTCCCGATCGACCATCAGGGTAAGACGTTCTTCAAAGCCCAGTTCAGCGTGGGTGGCCGGTTGCGCCAGTTGTTGTTCCAGGCCTTCGGCCATGCCGATAAGCTTCAGGCTGCGTAACGTGTTCAGGGTTTGGTTAATAAATATAGCGATCTCTCTGATGCCGGTTAGTGGTAGTACTCTTCACCGCGCAGGTTTTCGTGGTGATCCAGGAACAGCTCGTCCAGAGTGGATGCCTCCTCCGCTGTCAGGTGACAGAGGACATTAAAGTTTGATCAAAGTATGCCTCCTGCTAGTCTCAACCTAAAAGGGGCACTTTTTTATGATAGACAACAATAAACGCACGGAGATGTGCTGCTTCGGTAGAGTCACTATTGAAATCAAAGAATCTTGGTCATGTAAAAATTGAACATTCGAATATCCCGTTCAGTAGCTGGTGAGAGTTAACCAGTCAAGTAAAGCAGACGCGTAGGGCGCGCAGCTTCGTTTTCTCGTCATCGCCGAATCCGAACGTTCGCTTTGCGACCACGCTGAATGTCACGTCTCTGCTACCAAGCCAGCTCTGATTGCCATGAAGGCCATGTTAGGTGTGGCGGAGCAGCCTGAGGCCGGCACTATCAACAAGACTTAGTGCGGGTTGGGGCAAGTTGTAAGAAGCTGGTTATTGTGTAGCGGTGGTTTGCTCTCCAAATTTATTAGTGAGCTCTGTCAAGTAGGCTTCCCCGTGACCAACTTGATCACCTAGTCTCCTCAATTGCACGCTGCATTTGATTAAGAAAGAAATCAGCATGGCTGTTCTCAAAGCATAATGGAGGCCGAATTTTGAGAGTGTTCCCATATTTTCCTGCAGCACCAATGAGGACGCCATTCTGACGTAGTGAATTTATGACTTTCGAGGCTTTTGCTGGGTCTGGTGCTCCCGATAAAGTTGGGTCGATAAAATCTAGTCCCACGAACAGGCCGGCCCCTCGGACCGCTCCGACTTCTTCATATTCATTGGCCAGATCTGTTAAACGGGTTTTGAGATAGAGGCCTACTTCTTTTGAATTGGCTATCAGATTTTCCTCTTCGATGACGTCCAAGACAGCTGAGCCCGCCGCTACAGCGGCTGTTGAGCCTCCAAATGTATTGAAGTAGCCCACCTCTTCATTAAAAGAGGCGAATAAATGGTCGTTAGCAACAATGCCCGCTGCTGGATAACCGTTGCCCATTGGTTTTCCCATTGTGACGATATCAGGCGCAACATCATGTCTTGCGAAGCCCCACATGTTATCGCCTGTCCTGCCGAAGCCGGGTTGAACTTCGTCTGCAATGAACAAGCTTTCTTTGCTCTGTATTAACTCAACAGAGGGTTTGAGAAATCCAGCGGGATCGGCGATTACTCCGTCGCTTGAAAAAATGGTATCTACTATGAGGGCTGCACAGCCATAGCGGCGATCATTCAGGGTTTGAATGCCCTCTCTCACTTTATTGAGAAACCACGTCTTTGCCTCGTCCGGAGCCTGTGGCATTTCTGAGATAGGGATTACGAAAACGTGATCGGCGGGTTCGCTGGTTTTAAGTGAAGAGGGAGAAATCTCAGTTACAGCAGAGGTGTTGCCGTGGTAAGCAGCTTCAGTAACGATCACTCCATGGTTCTTGGTCCAGTGTCTGGCCAGCCGAAGTGCCATATCATTGCTTTCGCTGCCAGTGCACGTCATTACCATGCGGTTAAGCTTAGAGGGCATTGTATCCAGTATTCGTTCGATGTATTCATGTATGGCCCCATGAAGGTATCGGGTATGAATATTCAGTTCCGCCATTTGCCGGCATACCGCGTCAACAACTTTCTGGTGGCAATGCCCAACGGAAGGTACATTATTGTAGACGTCGAGATACCGGTTCCCAGAATCGTCGTAGAGCCAGACGCCTTCACCCCTAACAATGTGCAGTGGTTCTTGGTAAAAGAGCACCGATGTGGGGCCCACGGTTTTCAGCCTCTTCTCAACCATGCGGCTCAAATTAGTTGGCGTGCTTTCTTGTGTGTCGAAGTGGAAAGCATTTTGGTCAAGAATAGAGCGGACACCTTTCACGTTCAGACTCCTAAATGCAGGTAACAAAAAGTCGATTTGCTAAATCAAACACAGCTTTACAGAAGCGCGTTGCAACGCTAGCTGAACTTCCTCAGTTGGGTTGGCATCGCATACAATTTCACTTATCTGGTCCAAGGGGCAGACTGTTTCTAGCTTCCCAGAGCCAAGTTTGGAGTGATCAATTAGTAGAGTTGTTTGTTTCGACAACTGAATCATCGCGCGTTTGAGGCAGGCCACTTCCGCGTTGACTTCGGTAGGTCCGCGGGGTGTTAGAGCTCCACAACTAGAAAAGCAATGGTCCGCCTGATACCTCTGCAAATATTCAACGGTTAAACCGCCATAATTAGCATTCTCGTGGGCATTGAAAACGCCAGGTAGAATCAGCACTGTAAACGTGGAATTGGATGCGAGTGCTTGGGCCACAGAGAAGCTGTTTGTAATGACAGTCAGATCAGTGCGCTCTCTAGCTAACAGCTTTCCAAAATGTACGCACGTAGCACTGGCATCCATCATTAAGACATCACCATTACTGATGCGGGGCAGGGCTGCGAGGCTGATCCTCTTGCGTTCATCAATAAGGACCTCAGTGCGCTCTTCAAGGGTTGGTTCGGACGCGATTCTGGAGTTGGCTGCTCCGCCATATGTGCGAATAACCAACCCTTCTGTTGCCATCGAATCAATATCTCGCCGAACTGTTTCAACCGAAACATCAAAATAGTCAGCCATCTCTGAAATCTGAACGACGGGCTGCCGGTCCAGTTGCTCACGAATCTCGCGCCAACGCGCTTTTTTTGTCCACTTTCTTTTCGTCACAGCATTCAAGCGCTCTGATTTATTAAGTCTGATGCTTTGTTGTGCGCAGTATGGGGCAAAAGTTGGTAGATGCCAAGTTATGGTGCGGAGAAAACTGGTGCATTTGGGCCCTTCTAGGTTCTAATGAATTTCCGAAAAATCAATAAAAACAATAATATAAAGGTTTTTAAATCTAAATTTTTAAGTGGTGGCCTGAAATATGCTTGAGCTTAAGTGGTTTAAAATGTGGTAAATGCCAAGTAAAAATATTGGGAGATCGCACATGTCGAAGCTAAAGACCAATCGTCGTAATTTTCTAAAGGGAATGGGGATGGCGGCGGGCGCGGCCGCAGCTCCAGCGGCGCTCTGGCCAAATATGGGTTGGGCTGCGTCAAAAGATAGAGCTCGTGAGCTTAATATCCTGGTTTGGGAGGGGTATAACTCGCCGAACGTTCTGGATCCTTTCCGCCGATCTTTTGATACACGGGTCTCTGCCCAGAATGTTCTCTCGGATCCGGATGCAGTGAATAAGCTCCGAGCCGGAGAAAATAAAGTATGGGACCTCGTAAATCTCAACAACCCTTGGGCGAGAGAAATCCTCTACCCGGAAGGCTTGATCAAACCGCTGGACCAAGAGCGTTTTCGGCCCTACTTCGACCAGATGCTTGAGGAATTTCGTTGGCCTTATAAGTGGGCGATGAGTCTGGATCAGAAAGAACTGTTGGGCATGACTCAGCGATTCGGACCGCTGTCGTTCGTAGTAAACACCGATAAAATTTCACGTTCGATGGCTGAAGATCAGGGCTTCAACCTCTTCATGGACCCCTCCATGAAGGGCCGTTACGGAATGCTCACCTGGGCAAACTGGAATATTTATCACATGTGTATAACGGCCGGCTTCACGCCGTTCAAAGAGCACACCGAAGCCGAATTTACAGAGTTCGAGCGAGTTGCAAGGTATCTGTTCAAAAACGCGAAGGTTCTCTCAGACGACCATCTGATGATGAACCAGGCGCTGATTACTGGTGGTATTGATGCCTACTTCACGGGCGGCACTTACTCCTGCTCAATCGCACGAATGGATGGCTTTTCAAACGTCAGGGGTATTACGCCGAAATCCGGACCGATCGACGGGAAGGGTGGCATTGTTTGGATCGAAGTCACCTCCGTTGTTAATAATCCTGAGCTGTCGCCGAGGGCCGAAGATTTCCTTGAGTATGTGCAACGCCCCGATGTTTCTAGACAAGTGGCGTTCGCCGAGGGCTCTCACAACCCCGTAACTCAGTTGGGAATGAAAGAAGTACGTGATGCGTTCACTAAGCAGGAGCTGGATGCCATTCAGTATGACAGCCTTGAGTGGGAGTTAGAGCACTGTGCGGATTACGACGTGAATCCTGACTACGACCGAATGCTCGAAATCTATACGCGTGCCCGTCGCGAGGCGTAATCCCGATATGCTCGGTCCGGCGTGCTGCCGGACCGAGCATACCTATATCCATCGGAGGCAGGTATGACTGAAAGCATTCTTGAATTGCGGAATGTAGAGAAATACTTCGGCGACTTTGTAGCGGTCGAGCGCATTAACCTCGAAGTAAAAAAAGGTGAGTTTTTCACGATCGTAGGCCCATCCGGCAGTGGTAAGACGACCATGATCCGGATGTTGGTTGGTATGGATAAGCCATCTCGCGGCGATATTTTGATGTCGGGAGAGCGGGTTAACGATGTGCCTGCCAATCGCCGCCCAACCTGCATGGTTTTTCAATCCTTGGCGTTGTTTCCACATAAAACTGTTGGGGAGAACATAGAGTTTCCCCTGAAGCTCCGCGGAGAAACGAAGAACAACCGGAAAACCCGAGCAATCGAATTGCTTGAACAGCTCCACCTCTCAGAAGCCTATTACGCAAAAAAGGTAAGTGAGTGTTCTGGCGGTGAGAAGCAGCGGGTTGCTCTGGCAAGAGCACTAGCTTTCGATCCTGAGATCCTCTTCTTCGACGAGCCGCTTTCTGCCCTGGACTATCGATTGCGGAAAACGCTGGAAAAAGAACTCAAAGATATTCAGCGGCGAACCGGAAAGACTTTTGTGTACATCACCCATTCACTAGAAGAAGCAATGGTCATGAGCGATCGCATTTCAATAATGCGTGATGGCCGCATCGTACAGATTGGAACTCCCGATGAAATCTACAATAAGCCCGCGAATAGCTTTGTCGCCCAGTTTATGGGTGAAGTAAATCAATTCAATGTTACCCGGCAGGAGGACGCTCGCTTTCTGGATACAGATACTCAAGACAGTTACGTCGGACCTCCAGGCGCTGATCTTGAATCTGGCATTCTCATCGTGCGACCTGAGCGCATTCAAATTTTAGCCGAGGGCGAAGCGGCTGACACTGAGATAGCTGGCACTGTGCAAAACCAGTACGTGCTGGGTTCGAGAGTTCAGTATGAAGTGAAAGTGAAGAAACGCTCACTGCTTGTTGAGACGATGATTGGCGATGAATGGAATGTTGGAGAAAGCGTCCGCTTAGGATGGAATTCCGATCAGGCTTTTCTGCTTGCGAGATAGGAGGATCCTGAACATGAACATGCCATCTAAATCATACCCTGTAACCGACTCTTCTGCAGAACGTTTGCCGGAAACCAAGGATCCTGCTTTGAAGCTCAGGGCTCGAAAAACTTTACTTTGGTTTAAACAGCCTGGCGCACTTCTAAGCCTTCCGGCGTTATTTATTTTTGTGGCGGGATTCATAGGTCCGCTTGGGCTGGTGGTCATTTACAGCTTTATGCCCGAACGTTCCTTTGCCTTTAACCAGTTACCGACCCTAGAGAACTTTGTCACTATTTTCCAGGAAGGTTATTACATTTCATACGCCTGGTCTGTCTGGCTCGCTCTGCTATCGACACTGATATTGATCGTGATCTGTTGGCCTGTCGCCTACGGTCTATCGCGAATCTTCAGGCGCTCGATGATCCTCACGCTACTGCTGGTTCTGCCCCTATTTGTTTCAGAAAACGTTCGTCTTTTTGGCTGGGTATTAACGCTTCTGAACCATGGCATTCTGGACGGCACAACCAGAACGCTCTTTGGGTGGGAGCTCCCTGACATGCTCTACAACGCCCCCGTGACGGTACTAGGGATGGTGTATGTTTATTTGCCCTTCATGTTATTCCCAATGTCATTAGGCATATCAATGGTGCCCGATTCATGCCGTGAAGCGGCTTTCGATATGGGAGCGACGCGTTGGCAGGTTTTTAAAGAGGTAGAGCTGCCGCTGGCAATGCCAGGCATCATGATTGGATGTTTGTTGTCGTTTGTCCTTGTGCTTGGCTCCATATCGGAAGCGAAGATACTCGGAGGCCAGTCGATCATCATGATCTCTCATGATATTGAGACCGCGTTTACCTACGCACAGAACTGGCCTCTGGGTTCGGCTCTCTCAACACTATTGATCCTACTCACTGCGGTCCTCGTGATTGGCCTCTTGTCCCGGCTGAATCTGGACAACCTGTTGTCGCGAAAATAGGAGCTAAGTTATGTCAGCTACTGAGACTGCATTCAGAAATCGTAAAAGCGAAAAAGCGATTCGGATCTGGACGATTGTCATTTTGCTATTCATCTATCTTCCGATGGTTGCAGTTTTTATTGCATCGTTTTCCAAATTGCGCTTTTTCATGTTCCCCGTAAAGGCCTGGTCCCTTGACTGGTACGCGTCGGTGTTCAGTTCGATCGAGATTCGAGACTACCTGGGGACCTCACTCTTGATTGCAGGCGTCGTCACGATCGTTTCTGTTGTTCTGGCAATAGCGGGGGCATTGGCATTTGCGCGATATGAATGGAAAGGTCGCAGCCTTTATCAAAAACTGATTTTGCTACCGATCTTCTTTCCTCAAGCGGTGCTCGGCTTGGCCATTCTGTTGTGGTCTTCGGCACTGGATATCAGCCCTGGTTGGCAGCTGGCGGTATTTGCTCATTTGGTCTGGATCATTCCGATTGTCACGTTGGTCATTAGCATTCAGGTATACGGTTTCGATCCCTCTGTGGAAGAAGCTGCATACGATCTTGGAGCGTCCCGCTGGCAGGTATTCACGGAGGTGACATTGCCAATCCTTTGGCCAGGCATTTTTTCAGGAGCGTTGTTTGCCTTCCTTCTCTCGTGGGGCAATTTTCCACTGTCGACTTTCACAACGGGTGCAGAGCAAACCGTGCCGGTGTGGCTTTACGCAAAAATGGTGGCTGGATACTCGCCGCAGGTCCCCGCACTGGGTTCACTGACCACATTGATGGCCGGCTTGGTTCTTTTTGGTGGCTATTGGTTGGGTCGCCGAAAAGCCAAAAAGTAATCAGGATCTCTGCTTCGAAGAAGGTGAATTTATGGATTCGGCAATACATTTCGATCAGCTCAACAGAGAAACCCAGCTGATATTGCTAGAGCAAGTTGCCAGGCAAGCTCTTGGAGAATGGGGGCTATCTGAGGGCGCAGGGCTGAAGTTGCTTAGCCTCTCAGAGAACGCCACGTACCGAGTAGATTCGGGCAGCTCCGACAGGGCAGTGGTTATGCGCGTACACCGTCCCGGCTATCACACTCGAAATGCAGTCAGGACAGAGCTGGACTGGATGGCTGCGCTCCAAAGGGAGGCCGGAATTCTAACCCCCCAAGCAATACCAACTTCCAGTGGCGATTACGTGGTAGAGGTCGAAGGGGATGACCATCTGATGGAAACTCGTTTTGTAGACCTGTTCGGGTTTATTGAGGGTACGGAGCCAGACGAGGACCGGCTTGAGGAAGCATTTCGAAACCTGGGCAGACTGACAGCGCGGCTACATAAACACGCTAAGAGTTGGCAACGACCAGCCTACTTTGAACGTCTGGTCTGGGACTTCGATGGATGTCTGGGCAATAGACCTAACTGGGGTGATTGGCGTGAGGCTCCCGGCTTGGATGAGCAGTCTCTGGAGTTGTTGGAGGAAACCTCTGAAACGATCAGGACGAGGCTTGAGGAATTTGGGAAAGGCTCCGATCGCTACGGTTTGATTCATTCTGATCTGCGTTTGGCGAATCTATTGGAAAACGGTACGGATATCCGAGTCATTGACTTCGATGACTGTGGTTCAGGTTGGTTTTTGTACGACCTAGCGTCAGCCATCAGCTTTATTGAGACACGGCCCGATGTACCCGAATTAGTCGCTTCATGGCTCTCTGGGTACTCAGAGATCACTGATCTCTCCCAGGCGGAGAGATCTGAAATACCGACATTTATCATGCTGCGGCGGATGACGCTTCTGGCATGGATCGGGTCGCATCCTACCGCAGACATGGCAGTAGAACAGGGCGTGGAATTCGCGAATGGCACAGCCGAACTCGCCCGAGCCTACCTTTCTGATCCTCAATCGCTAGTAAAAAGAAAGACTTGAGCACAAACAAACATACGGTATGCCTTCTCATGAACAGGCAATTGAAATAAGAGGGACGAAAAATGATTACATCGCTTAAAGGACTCTCGGTCATGGTGACCGGAGCAAGTAAGGGTATTGGAAAAGGTATAGCCTCGGGCTTTGCATCAGCAGGTGCAAAGGTTCTCGTGGTTGCTAGAAGTGAGGCGTCAGCTGCAGCCGCGGTTGAAGAGATCGTGTCGGCCGGGGGGACAGCGAACCATTATTGTGCGGATGTTAGCAGTCGTACAGACATGAAGGCCGCAGTTGCCCGTTGTGTTGAGTTGTACGGTGGACTAGATGTGTTGTGTGCGAATGCGGGCATTTTCCCGTCTGCTGGTCTTGAGTCCATGTCGGACGACCAATGGGACGAGGTCATGAACACCAATCTGAAAGGCACGTTCGTCAGCGTGCAGACGTGTCTACCTGAATTAAAGAAGAGTCAGGCAGGGCGGATTGTGGTTACATCCTCCATCACTGGGCCTATCACAGGATTTCCCGGTTGGTCCCATTACGGCGCCAGCAAGTCCGCCCAACTAGGATTCATTCGCACAGCGGCCATCGAACTGGGTAAATATCAGATCACGATAAATGCAGTAATGCCGGGAAACATCATTACTGAAGGCCTCGAAGATATGGGGCAGGAATATCTGGATCAGATGGCAGCCTCAATCCCACTCAAAAAGCTGGGTAGTACCGAGGATATTGCTAATGCCGCTATGTTTCTCGCTTCACGCGAAGCGGGCTATGTGACAGGGCAGACAATTGTTGTTGACGGTGGTCAGGTTCTGCCTGAATCCCTGGAGGCCATGGAATAGAGCAGGGAGCAAATCCCTCGGAGGAAGAATGGGTGGGTATGCACAGTTGGCTGGTGGTGAGCGTTGGCATTTTCAAGACCTGAAATGCCTTCTTGCAGCGGCAACTCCGCTCCGATCTGGAGATGTACTGGCGGGTGTTGCTGCATGCTCTGATACGGAGCGGGTTGCGGCGCAGATGGCTCTTGCCGATCTGCCCTTAAAGGCGTTCCTGAATGAAGCGGTAATACCCTATGAGTCCGATGAGGTCTCAAGGTTAATTCTCGACAACCACGATGCCTCGGCTTTCGCCTTGGTCAGCCATCTGACAGTAGGTGACTTCAGAAACTGGCTGTTGAGTGACGAGTGCACTGAGGAAAACCTAAAGACGATATCGGCGGGACTCACGCCCGAAATGGCCGCGGCAGTGTCGAAAATTATGCGTCTTCAGGATCTGGTGCTTGTGACGCAGAAGATCCGAGTCAAAACGGCGTTCCGAAATACCATGGGACTGAAGGGCAGAATGTCGACAAGGCTGCAACCGAATAGTCCAACGGATAGCGTATCAGCCATCGCCGCAAGCGTTCTGGATGGACTAATGTACGGTAACGGGGATGCAATGATAGGAATTAATCCAGCGACGGATAGCCTATCGGCCATCGGCGAACTGTTAGAAATGTTGGATTCTGTGGTTGGTAATTACAGTATTCCTACTCAGACGTGTGTCCTGACGCATATCACTTCCACTATTGAATTGATTAACCGGGGCAAACCTGTAGACCTTGTCTTCCAGTCTATCGCCGGGACCGAAGCGGCCAATCGTAGTTTCGGTGTTTCGCTGTCATTGTTGGAGGAAGGGCGTGAGGCCGCGATGGGCCTCAAGCGCGGAACGGTCGGCAACAATGTTATGTACTTCGAGACCGGGCAGGGAAGTGCTCTTTCGGCTGGAGCTCACCATGGTTTAGATCAGCAAACCTGTGAAGCAAGAGCATACGCGGTAGCCAGGCACTATGATCCATTCTTGGTTAATACCGTTGTTGGATTTATAGGGCCTGAGTATCTCTATAACGGTAAGCAAATTATTCGGGCCGGCCTGGAGGATCATTTCTGCGGGAAACTGTTAGGTGTGCCAATGGGTTGCGACATCTGCTACACCAACCATGCCGAAGCGGACCAAGACGATATGGACAACTTGTTAACACTCCTTGGGACCTCTGGGGTCAATTTTATAATGGGTATCCCCGGCGCCGACGATATCATGTTGAATTACCAAAGCACCTCCTTTCACGATGCACTCTATGTCAGGAAAGTACTTGGATTGCGTCCGGCGCCTGAGTTTGAGCGCTGGCTAAATGACATGGGAATTATGAAAATGGACGGTGGAGCTTTGACTACTAGTCAGAGTCTCCCGGCTCCCTTTTCAAGAGCAGTTTTGGCCGCGACGTCGGAGGCGGGCCAATGAATAGAGATAATCGTTTTCTATCTGGAGTTGTGACAGCTGATCCGTGGGATAATTTGAAACGGTTGACGGCAGCGCGTGTGGCGTTAGGCCGGGCGGGAACAAGTCTGCCAACATCAGCTCATCTGGAATTCCAGTTGGCCCATGCCGGAGCCCGGGATGCCGTGCACTCTGGCCTAGACGCCGATCGCTTGGCCGATCAGATACGTGACAAGGGCCTGAGATGCTTTGTCGGCAACAGTGCTGCTGTCGGTCGTGAGGAATACCTTCAGCGTCCTGATCTCGGGAGGAAGTTGGATGAGGCAACTAAAAAGTCTTTAAGCGATTGGCACCAGGAAGAGGGGGCTCCTGAGTTTGATCTTTCAATTGTTATTGCTGATGGACTATCTGCTAGAGCAGTGCGTGACCACAGCTTGCCGATGCTTGCTAACTTAATAACGTTGGCTGAAAAGGAGAGCTGGAGTCTATCGCCGGTTGTCATCATTCGCCAAGGGAGGGTCGCAATTGGAGACGAGATAGGAAGCCAGTTGGCGGCCCGTATGGTCGTCTTAATGATCGGAGAAAGGCCGGGGTTGAGTTCTCCTGATAGCCTTGGCGTCTACTTTACCTTCGAACCTAAGCCTGGTTTGCGGGATGACTCTCGAAACTGCATTTCAAATATTCGTCCAGAAGGTCTTAGTCATGCTTTAGCCAGCCATAAGTTGGCTGGTCTGCTTCGGGGTGCGAACGAGCGGAGGCTATCCGGGGTCCAACTCAAAGACGATTCAGAACTTGTAGCAGTAGATTCAGGCATCGCGGACATTGGCAATTTCCTCGCTCTTGCCGATATCCGCGAAAGTGACGCTTCGGAATCCTAAGCCTCTAGAGCCACCCAGTGGCCTTGGTTAATTTCGCCATACTGGCTTGGTTTAGATTGGTAACCTTTGGGTTTAATCGGATCTGGGGCTTTACTGTCTTCCAGTAGAGCCCGAAAGTCTCTCTTGCTGTCCAGGGCAGGAATCGGGACTGCAGAAAGTAAGCGCTGTGTGTAAGGGTGCTGTGGATTGTGCAGGACTTGATCCCTCGAACCAATTTCAACGATTCTTCCACCAAACATAACTGCGACTCGATGGCATAAGCGCTCAATCACGGCCATATCGTGAGAAATGAACAAGTAGCTCAGATTGTACTGGCTCTGCAGATCTTCCATGAGGTCAAGGACCTGTGCCTGCACAGACACATCCAATGCCGAGACCGGCTCGTCCGCAACGATGATTTTCGGGTTCAGTGCCAAAGCCCTGGCTATGCAAATTCGTTGGCGCTGGCCACCTGAAAACTGGTGTGGATAGCGTGTCATAGCATCTGCTTCCGGTAATCCAACCTGCGATAGCAATTGGGCTACGCGTTCCTTACGTTCTTCAGAATTGCCACGACCGTGAATGAGAAAAGGTTCTCCCACAAGCTCGGCAATGGTCTTTCTTGGATTGAGAGCGGCGAAGGGGTCTTGAAAGACCATCTGAATGTCTTGTCGAATCGCCTTCAGGGCGCTTCCTTTTAGGCCCCTGATATCTTTTCCTAGAACCTTAATCGAGCCTTCAAAGTTGAGCATGCTCATGAGCGCTCGCCCGGTTGTAGATTTTCCGCAACCGCTTTCCCCAACCAGACCAAGGGTTTCACCCTCGTGAAGTACAAAGTTAACGTGATCGACAGCGTGTACTTCCCTGGGGGGCTCGAACAAGGAATTCTTCCGCATTGGATAGCGGACACTCAGGTTTTCCACTTCAAGTACCGGTGGGCGTTCCGGCCTCTCCGATAGTGGCGGCGCTGTCCCCAGTCTAGGTACGGCGGCTAGAAGCTGCCTGGTATAGGCTGCAGCTGGATTGGAAAAGAGGGTTCGGATTGGAGCTGTTTCTTCCATAACACCGCGATTCATCACGACGACGTTGTCCGCCATTTCAGCAACAACGCCCATGTCATGGGTAATCATCAGTACACCTGTTTGATACTCTTTCTGCAGCTCTCGAATCAATTCCAGTATCTGGGCCTGGATGGTGACATCGAGGGCTGTGGTCGGTTCATCGGCGATTAGAATCTGTGGGCTGCAGAGCATCGCCATCGCTATCATAACTCTTTGACGTAACCCGCCGGAAAGTTCATGCGGGTATTGGCGCAGACGCTCGGAGACTTTTGGTATCCGAACGGCGTCGAGCATAGACCGGATGTGCTGCCATGCTGCATCACCGGATGCGATTCGATGCCGCTTGAGGGTCTCCATCATCTGATCTCCAATGCGCATGATTGGATTCAAAGATGTCATTGGCTCTTGAAAAATCATCCCAATTTGTTTGGCCCGGATGTTTTGCATTTCCGGCTCAGACTTGCTGAGTAACTCTTCATTATGAAAAAGAATTGCACCACTCGGAGTGCGGGCCATTTTGGGCAAAAGCCCCATGATCGCGAGTGCTGATAACGATTTACCGCTACCAGACTCTCCTGCAATACAAAGTGTTTCTGACCTGTTCAGATTGAAACTGAGGTCGTCAACGACTCGCTTACATGACTGACCCTGACCAAACTCAATGCTCAGGTTTTCAACCGATAAAAGCGTTTTCCCGGCTTGTGCCGAATCAGGGACAGTCATACTCACGTCATCTCCTAGTTAAAAACGACTTTGGGAACATAGAAAGACACTACACAGTTAGGCATGTCGACAATTTCACTTATGCGTAGGTCTCCACACACGGAACACAGCATGTAGGCTTGCTCGACTGGCATGCCGTGCTCGCGAGCGACCCACTCAACGGCTCCGCTTACCGCATCGCGCGCTGCTTGCATAAGGTCTGGGCCCACGCCCGTGAAGACTTCGTAGCCCGCTTGGTCGAGGTGCCGAGTTACTGGGCCTGCCGTAGTAAATCGTGGCATCGCAAGCGGCGTATCTTTGATCAGATCCAAAGTGACGGTAATGTCCATGGCACTCTCAATTGCAGTGCCACAGATCTCTCCGTCCCCTTGGGCCGCGTGAGTATCTCCGATAGACAGTAGAGCACCCGCAACCTCCACTGGCAGGTACAGCGTAGAACCGGCGTTCAGATCGCGGATATCCAGGTTACCTCCGACCCGACGGGGTGGGACGACGGAATGTAAGCCAGGTTCTGCCAACGCCAAGCCAATCGTTCCGGCAAATGGTTTCAGCGGGACCCTGGCGTATTTGCCGAACATTGCCGGCGCCATGCTTGATGTATCGTAATTCCAGAGAGCCAGTGCTGGGTCTTTGAACTGGTCAGTCAGCAAGCCGAACCCGGGAATATTGGCTGTCCAGCCAAATCCCGAGGGCCGAAAGCTGTCGATCGTAATTTTCAGGATGTCACCAGGTTCCGCGCCTTCGACATAGACAGGCCCGGTGACAGGATTGATTTTGTCGAAGGGCATGTCACGAACCGATTCCACAGTCGAATCAGAAGTGAAGTACCCATTGCCGGAGTCTTTGCACTCAAGTTCCAGCGTGGTTCCAGGCGCTACTCGTGCAACTGGCGCAATGCTGTTATCCCATCCATGGTGGTGGTGATGACCATGAATGGTTTTTACGAGGCTGTTCTCACACATCACTTCACCCAGATATAGTCGTAGTTGACAGGGACGTGAACAGGGTCGACGTAGAGTGCATCTTCACCGCCCATTCGCTTGGAGTGCACGGTGACCCGCTGCTCGTTAAAAATAGGGACCCAGGGAGCATCCGCCATTGCTTGAGTAAATACTTCACCCCATAGCTCAGATCTTGCCTCTTGTTGATCGGCAGCGGCCATGGCATCTGCTTTTGCACCTTTAGCATCGAGTTCTTCGTTGCAATACCAAGCCCAATTCCAGCCTCCAGGAACTGCGCCGTCACAGCCAAGGATCGGTCCCCAGAAGTTTGAAGGATCCGGGAAGTCAGCAATCCATGCCATGCCACCGGACCAAACCATTGGAGCCTGATCCTGAACGCCACCAGCTGCGATCACATTAGCTTGTGCCAGCGATTTGATGTTCGCAGTAATGCCGATATTCGCCAGATCCTGCTGCATCGCCTGGGCAATTCGTGGCTGAGGATCGGTGTTCATAACGAACAATTCTGTTTCGAAACCGTCCGCGAAGCCTGCCTCTGCCAGCAAGGCCTTCGCGCCTTCTGGGTCAAATTTATACCCTTCGTAATCCGAGTCGTAGCCAGGCATCGCTGGCGGTAGGGGCTGATTGGCAGGTGTTGCCCGGCCGTTGATGATGCGCACGATGCGGTCTTTGTTGATCGCCATATTGATTGCTTTACGCACTTTTAGGTTGTCCAGCGGAGGCATCGTGACATTTAGCGTCAGGTATCCTGTATGTAGCTGGTCGCCTGTGACCATGAGATCCTGGAACCGCGGATCATTTTTAAACTGAAGGTATTTCGCTGGGGGAATCCCGTCGCCCGCGATGTCCACTTCGTCCCGCTCCAGGCGCTGCAACGCCACCAACGGTTCTTGGCCGACTTCGAAGGTGATGGTGTCGATGTAAGGAACGCCCGAGCGGAAATACTCTGGATTCTTCTCGAATACGAGCTTTTGTCCAAGAGTCCAGTCTGTGAGCTCGTAAGCTCCCGTGCCTACCGGATTCTTACCAAAGTCTTCGCCGTATTTTTCGACCTCTTCCTTGGGCACGATAGACGCAAAATTCAGTCCCATTACGTGCAGGAAGGTCGCATTTGGAGCAGTCAGTTCAATCGATACGGTGTAGTCGTCAACGACTTTGACACCTTCCAATTCAGTGGTCTCCCCCTGGGAAACCGCGTCATAGCCGACGATTGGAGAAAAGAAACCGGCGCCAGGACTTTTTGTATTTGGGTTGGAGGTTCGTTCCAAAGAATACTTAACATCGGCCGCCTTCATTTCGCGGCCATTATGGAATTTAACCCCTGGGCGTAATTTGAAGGTATAGGTCTTCCCATCTTCGGACAGCTTGTAGCTCTCGGCGAGGTCTAACCTGAGTTCGGTGGTTCCGGGATCGTAGTCCATCAGGCCGTCAAACAAGCTTTTTATCATGGACCAGTTTTGCCAATCGTAACCAATTGCCGGGTCAAGTGTGGCGACGTCATTTTGATAGGTCACAATGATATCGCCGCCGTTCTTGGGTTCAGCTGCCTGAACATAGGCGGCAAACATGAGTGACGCGATAGCACTCGTGAAGAGGCTTTTACGAGTTTTCAAGGTCATAGTACGTGCTCCGTTGATTATCATTTTGTTTCTTTATGGTTAGTGCTCTTACGACTTCTCAAGGTTGATCCGAGGATCGACTAAGGGAACCAGTAGATCGGCAATAAGGTTTGCAAGGACGATGACGACTGCAGACACCATGGTGACTCCAACAATGACGGGAATATCGACACGTTGAATGGCTTGCCAAGCGAGCTGACCAAGTCCGGGCCAGCCGAATACAGACTCGACGACCACCAAGCCACCGATGAAGATGCCAATGTCGATACCGACCATCGGAATCACTGGAATAATTGCGTTGGGAAGGACATGGCGGAAAATGACGCGCACCCTCGTCAGACCCTTGGAGTGGGCCGTTCTGATGAAGTCTTGTTGTAAGACCTCAATCATCGACGAGCGCACCATCCGTGAGTACCAGCCACTGCCAAGGATGCCGAGTGTGATTGCGGGCAAAAGAATGTGGTGCGTTGTGCCATAACCGCCGAGTGGGAACCACTCCAGGTGGACTGCAAACAGGTAAAGGAACAGCATCGATGCGATGAAATGTGGTGACGATACTCCCACGAACGAGAACGCCATTAAGCCTCTATCCAGAGCCGTATTCCGTTTCAATGCAGCCAAAACACCCAGGCTGATACCAATCAGCAGTTCAAACCCAATACCCCAGACCAAGAGTTGCGAACTGGCAGACAGTCGTGACCCGATCAATGCCGAGACTTCTGTCCGTTGAATGTAAGACCTGCCAAGGTCCCCCTGAAGCAGATTCATCAGGTATTGGAAATACTGTTGATAGAAGGGTAAATCCAAACCTAATTGCGCTCGGATATTGGCTATCGTTTCTGGTGTGGCACTTCGTCCGGCTAACTGTCGCGCCGGATCCGCCGGGATCAGGTAAAGAAGAAGATAAGTAATGAACGATACGCCAAGTAATATCAGAATGGCGTAGGCCAGACGTCGGAGAATATAGATAGTCATTAGTCTCTCCCTTTCAGAGATGGATCCAGCTCATCACGCAAGGCATCACCGACGAGGTTGAAACTTAGCGAAAGCAGGACAATCAGTGTTCCTGGGAAGAGCACCAGCCAAACGGCAGAGGTGAAATAGGTCTGACTCTCGAAGATGATATTGCCCCAGCTTGGAGTAGGCGGCTGAACGCCAACACCAAGAAACGAGAGCGTGGCTTCTAGCAATACCGTGGTGGATATTCCTAAAGTGGCCCAAACCATGATTGTTGGGAGTAAGTGAGGAAGTAGGTGTGAGAAGAGGATGCGACGAGTGCTGGCGCCCAACGTTCTTTCCACTGCTATAAATTCTCGGGAAGAAATAGCAATGGTTTCTGAGTAAATAACCCTGGCCACCTGGACCCAGTTAACCATCGCGATCACCAGAGCTACTATCCAAAGGCTAGGTTCAAGTATGGCTGCAAGAGCAATTGCCAGAAGAAGGGCGGGAAATGCCATCATAAGGTCGGTCATACGCATTAAAACGTTCCCAACCCACCCCCTGAGAAAACCGGCGGTAACCCCGACTAAGGTGCCAATCAAAATTGCGATGCCATTGGCGACAATGCCGATGATAAGCGAGGTCTGTGCTCCATAAATCAACCGGGATAAGAGGTCTCGCCCCAGAAGGTCTGTGCCCAATAAAAAGGTACTATTTGGGGGAAGGGGAGCCCCCTCCATTGTTAGCCCCTCGAAAAACTGTTTGTTCGGATCGTAAGGTGCAATCCAGGAAGCAAAGAGTGATGCAAAGACGACGGAGACAATGACAAAAAGCGAGAAGGCAACCGATTTATGCCGACAGAGTTTTTTGATTAATTGGAGAGCAGACATAATTAGTTCCTGATCCCAATGGTAGGTTCTATCTGCTCGATATCAGTGCAGATCGTTTCGATACTGATATTGAGTTCCATTGATAAAGTGCGAATACGGTCGAAGGCATCATGCTCATCAATTTTCAGGTCTGTCATTAACCTTGCGACCGCTTTGGCGATTTGAGGGCGAGCCTGTATTTGGAGGGATTGGCGCGAGTTTTCAGCCTTCAAAGCGTTTATCTGTTCTCTTAAATTACTGGCCATCATCAGCGTGGTGTACACGGAGCTCTGAGTTAGCGGCCGATTTAGCATGGCGGTTGCGCCCACCCGAATTGCGCTCTGAATTTGTGACAGTGTTTCGTGGCGCGAAAGTGCGATTATGGGTAACCCCTGTTTACTGGCTTGATTCAGGATTTCTCGGCTCTGTAATTCATCAATCTCAACAATCACCGCGAGGATGTTCTCTTCGAGAGTCTGAACAGCTGAATCTGATGAGATGGCTTCCATTCCAAGACGCCGGATGCTCTTGGTAAGCATTTGCTCCGTCCGGTCGTCACAATCAACTAGCAAAAGCTTTCGGCGAATACGAAAAGACGGCTTTTCTTGTGTCATTTGACTAACCTCAGAAAGTTGCCTTGGTTACTCCGCGCTGCAAGGGTCCTGAACACGTCGAAGTTGCTTTGCACCAGGTATGGATCTGCGGCTATCGAGCCGCTTTCAACAAGAACGAGTTCGAAACGATTTCCTTTAGCTTCAGCGATAAAGCTGGGCAGGCTAAGGTGGTTGTTGTGCTCCGCAATCTTTATATCGCCCAACAAAGATTGGTATTCCATTCGATACAGAGCGTCAGCAATGGCTTCAGGATCGTCATGGCCGACTCTCTGCCGTGCCGTTGCAAATAGATGCATTGAGATATAGGCAGCGGTGTAATAGTGCGAGAAGGGCTGTCTCCCATGTAATGCGCTTTGTTTCGCAACGAAAGAGGGAGCGACGCTTTCAAAAAAAGCACCGCAAGACAGTAGTCGAATGGAGTCTGCACCTTGGATGCGTGGCAATTCAGATTCTGTAAAATTGCAACTCAGGACAGGGATGCGAATGCCTTTCTTTAAGCAAGCTGCGCTTAACTGGCGGAGGAAGTGGTATGAGGACTGACCGACCAAGTTGTTTAAAACAAAGCCAGGACGGTCTCTAATAATGGTTTCAATGAGGGTATCGAACCCCGTATCACCGAAGCGGTAGTATTTTTCTGTAATAACTTCGCCTGCAGCTGTCTCTACTATCTCGCGGGCGATCCGGTTACTTTCCCAACCCCAAACGTAATTCGAGCCCACCAGACATGCTCTAGCGCCAAAGTTGGCAATCGCATGTTGCATAAGCGGTAGAAGATTCTGGTTGGGGCAGCCGCCGAGGTAGAGAACATTTTCGCTGCATTCGTAGCCTTCATATGGACAGGAGTACCAGAGCATCCTATTGGCACGTTCCAAGTCTGGAATAATCTCTTTGCGACTTGCAGATGTTGTTGTTCCGAAAATGTGTTTAGCACCGCTTTCGATCAGGCGATCTAAGCAACCCGCGTACGCATTTAGTTCACCACGCGGATCCTGTTCTTCTGGCACGATGGTGAACTCGAAAGCGGGATCTTCGTTGATTTCCGTGATTGCATTTCGAAGACCAGCTAATGTGCTGCGCCCCATGTCCTGATATGTGCCATTGGACGAGACAAGTAATCCAACCTTTACAGTTTCAGACATCTTTCTATTCCATAAAAAAAGCCTGAGCATTCGCGAATTGCGAATGTTCAGGCTTCGATACCCCTAGCGCCCATTCCAGCGCTGCTATTTTTTTGAAGACTTACGGTTTTCGCCAGCTTCTGTAACTTGCTAACTAGTTAAGGAAATTTTGTGCCAACAATCAAGGAGATTATTTAACCTTCTGTTTATAGGGCATTTTTGTGGTTTATGGGTGATTTCCCTATTACTCGCCAACCGCAATTGATTCTTTAAGTGCCCCAAAATTAGGCCGGATGCATCAAGTTTGTGCGAAGTCGTTACCCTGGCCCGGTTTCAGTACCGCTCATCGTCAGAAAAGTCCGGGGGTTGCGGAGGGTCTGCGTAGATGGACGTAGAAGCTTCTAATCAACGGGGCCGGTTCTCCTTTGGTTCTCCAAACCGGCCCGTTACATAAGCTTTATTGCCAACCTGAATGTTCGCTTTGCGACCAAGGCGACTCAAGGATCTCAGCTAAACAAAAGCGAACGTTCGCCGCAGCCCAAATCAAGGGCTTTCATGCTCCAATCGACTAGGTTTTTATAAGTATTGAAGAACATGAATACATTAAGCTTTTGGACCACGCAATTGCTCAGCAAAGCCCCTATTACCTGGTGGCGGGGCTCCAACTGGCCAACATGACCCAGTCTGATTTCGAAAACACCCGTGATAGCTTTTTATCCTTACAGCCTTTGAGTTCGCCTGCCCCTGGGCCAATAGACGACGACAATTTCCGATTCCGTATTAAGACACGCCTGCCTTCCCGAAGAAACCGGATGCCAAACTTCGCACATAAAGAGTGCTTTGCCCGGTTTTCTGTCTCAGAGCAGCGCATTTTTCACAACCTCCACAAATACGAAAACTCACAACCTCCTGAAATAAAGCGTTATTTTAGGCTTGGCACAGCCTATGCTGTAGCGAATATAACTGGTTATAACAGGTTGTGATGAGGCAGGTATGGAAAGGCTACCGAGTGATACAGACGTAATGCCAATGGCGTTTTTTCAGAAGGTGAAGCAGGGCATCTGGCAAAAAATTCTGGACGGCGCCGGCCAGTCCCTGCTTTACAAGAACCTTTACTACCGGGGCGACTGCTCCCGCTTCGGCATGGAAATCGAGCGAGCCCATCTGGGTTAATTCAGCGAAACGCCATTGTTTATGAACACTGCAAAACAGGACCTGGAAACCATTGCTATAAAGTTCATTGACCGTGGCAAGCTTGCGTTCGGTGACTTGGTAGTCTTGCGTACCGTGGATCTTTTCCTAGAAATGGTGGGTTGCAGAAGTACGAGCATCACTATCTGGACCAGCTCTCCGGTGGTATGCAGCAGCGGGTGGACATTGCCCACGCGCTGGCAATCTACCCACGGATTCTATTGATGGACGAACCCTTTGCCCCGCTGGATTACCAGACCAGTCTGATGATGCAAGACATCCTGGTGAACTTGTGGGAGGAATTCAACACCACGATTGTGTTTGTGACTCTCGACGTGGACGAGTCGATCTTCCTGTCTGAACTCATTCTACTAACGAGCGCTGCGCCTAGGCGCAGCGTGAAGGGCAATGCCAATTCCTTGCCCTGGCCACCGGATCAAATGATCTCCTCTGAGACTGATTTTCTGGAAATCAAACGTGAATGCATGGAATTCATCCGTGTTGAAAGCGTGCGGATGTTCTAGGCCCGACTATGTCCATGGAACCCCTGATTCTGGTTGTCTGTTTTCTCGGCGCCCTGGTGCAGATCACGACTGGCTTGGGCTTCGGTCTGATTGTTGCGCCATTGCTTCTGGCCTACTATGAGCCCGTGGATGCCATCCAGATGACAGGCGCGCTGACGTTGCTGATTGTGGCGGGTATTGCCCCTTTTGTGCGCCGGAGGATTATGCCCTACGAGCTGACCCGCCTGGCCATTGGTACCCTGGCGGGCCTGGTGGTGGGCAGTGCCTTGCTGTTGGTGGCATCAATCAATGCCATCCGCGTGGCAGCACTGATGGCGCTGGCCTACAGCCTGGTGCGGTACGTTACGGTGCTGATACGGGACGTCAGCCCGGCGGTGATAGAACCTGCGGAGCCGGTAGTGGAACGGGCCAGCCTGTTCTACGGCATGGCATCCGGGGTGATGAGCGCCACTCTGGCCATGCCCGGCCCCCTGGCGCTGGTGTTCCTGCGATCCCGTGGCTTGAATCCGGCCCGAGTCCGCGCCACGGTGTTCGCACTGATGGTGGGCTCCTACAGCGGGATGCTGGTGATTTCAGTGGCCCTCAGCGGGCTGTCCGACGAGGTGCTTGCCGGGATCACCGTTTACCTACTGCCCACTTTGGCAGGCGTAGTGCTGGGCCAGCTGATCTCCAACCGGCTGCCCGATCTTTTCTTTGATGTGATGACGACGCTGCTGATGCTCTCAACCCTATTGGTGCTGGGCCTCAAAATTATAAACAGCTATTTCTGACAGACCGAAGAAAACACGATGATGGTGAATCTCAGCTAGCCCCTTCAGACAGCTCTTATCAACCGGATCAACGAGCTGGACTGGATCAACATGATCACGGAAATCGTGGCCATCGGTTAGTCTTCCTCAACCAACCCGCTGGATCCGGATATTCCGGCTGGCGAGGAAGAGAAGGTCGCCTTGTGCGTGGCCGTGAAGCTGAAAGGCATGGCTTCGAAGTCCGCAAAAAAGAGTCCAATCTTTTTAAGCGGCGCGTTTGCCGCTGAAAGTTCGGCCAATCCCAAAGCCAATATAAGAGCACAGGCCAGTATCCGCAACGGCGTTTCCGCCAGTGGTAGCGCTTCGGCCGAGGCAGACGCCAGCAGGCGATGGAGCGGATGAATGAGGCAGGCCAGCCGAAATTTAAGCTGAAACCAATCAGCACATCGGTATTTGTCTTCTGGCATAGGTCGTTCTGCCAGACCCAACGCTTCCAGTTGCGACCGCATCTCTTCCATGGTGCTTAACAGGGCGTCGTGCCTACCAGGCGCTGCTGTTAGCAGAACATAATCACTGACGGTGCAGGTAACTCATCGTTAAATTCCGATATGGTAATTCTCCCTTCAATTTTCCGCACAACGAACTTGCACTACTTGTTATAGCAGCCGCAAATCGCTTTGCGCTTTCCTTGCACCGACCAGACCCACCCGCACCAAACACGAGCGCTGAACTATCGTTCACTTTTTAGTCGTTTCTTGCAGATCTGCTTCCAAAAAGCCAATAAAAACAATCACTTTCAAACCGACTTCCTGATTTTGGCACAGCAGGTGCAACACCCTCACTACGGGTCATGACTTGTTAGTACAAGTGAAATCAAAACGGGAAGGAACAGACGATGAGAGTTTCAAGAACATTTACGGCGATTACGCTCTGCGGATCATTAGCGCTATTTACCAGCGCTCTTTCCGCAGAAACCATCCGTATCGGTATTGGCCACCAGAGCATGGTGACCAATACCATTCCTGGCGGCATCATCCTTGAAAAACTGGAGCTGCTCGAAAAACACCTGCCCACCACCGGCAAGTACGAAGACGTAGAGTACGAAATTATCTACCGTGATTATGATTCCGGGCCACCCATCACCAACCAGATGCTGGCTGGCAAGCTGGATTTCGGCGTCATGGGTGATTATCCCCTGATCGTGAATGGCGCCAAGTTCCAGGAGACCGGCAAGCAGGAAACACGCTTTATCGGGGTGACCGGTTACAACCTGCGCGGCACCGGCAACGGCATCGTGGTGCCCATCGACTCCGACACGCAGACCCTCGCGGACCTGGAAGGCAAAACCCTCTCGGTACCCGTTGGCAGTGCAGCCTGGGGCATGACACTCAAGGCACTGAGCGAAGCAGGCCTGAGCGACAAGGTCCAGATCGTAAACCAAAGCCCCGCCGTTGGTGCCGCCAATATACAGGCTGGCCGGATTGATGCTCATGCCGATTTCTGCCCTTGGTCTGAAATCATGGAGTTCCGCGAGACTGGCCGGAAAATCTACGACGGCAGTGAAGCCGGAATCCCCACCTTTCACGGCACCGTGGTACGCCAGGAATTCGCCAATGAATATCCGGAAGTAGTGGAAGGCTATCTGACCGCTACTCTGGAAGCCCAGAAATGGATCCAGGATGACCCTATGCAAGCCGCAATGAAAGTCTCCGAATGGACCGGAGTGGAAAAAGAGGTGCTCTATCTCTACTTCAGTGAGGGCGGCATCACCACCTTTGAGGCCAGCATCAAGCCGGAATGGGTAGACGCTCTGGAGTACGACCACGCCCTGCTGCAGCGCGAAGTGGGCATCCCGAACCTGGATTTCGACCGCTGGCTTGACGACACCCATCTGCGCGCCGCTTACAAGACCATGGACATGGACTACGACGCCCTGGTGAATTCGGTTGTGGAAACCCAGCCCAACAATCCTGAATTTGCGCCTGCCGAAATCTGGTTTGCCGACAAAGGCATCGTTACCTACGACTCCATAGCCGACATGCTGGCAGCCATGGAAGCGTCGAGCGAAAAAATCAACGCCACCTACGTCTACGACAACCTGACCGGTCTAAAGCTCTTCGGTAAGGCGTCCTTCATGGTGCGCGGTGACGACGGTGAAGTTGTGGCCTTCCTCAAAAAAGCGGATTCAGAACAATACATTGCTGATAACGGCGGCACCCCGGTTACCCCTTTACGAGCCTTAGCAATGGCGAACTGATGTTTTGCCGGGCGGCCGCCACAAGCGCCCGCCCGGTAATGATCTGAGGAGCAAGAACGATGGATAGCAAAACCAGCGCGGCAATACGCACCGCCGAGCCGCCGGCAAAGGCAGTCGAGCCCCCTGCTTTGGGCGGAAAGGTCGCAAAAGAGTCAGTACCCGCGGCCTCGCATTTGGAGCAGCAAACCGCGACCGTGCCCGGCGTTTCCGCCACCTGGCTGAAGGCAATTGGCCCCCGTTACCTGGTGAGAATCGCAGCCTTGATCGTTGCCGTTCTGCTCTGGGAACTGGCGTCAACAAAGGGTTTCGACTTTTACATCAATTTTGACAATATTCCGGCCCCCTCTGTTGTGGGCACTGCGCTGATCGCGGAGCTGACAGGCACGGAATTCTACCTGCATATTCTGCACAGCCTTGAACGTGTGGCTATCGCCTATGTGCTGGCGGTCGTCCTGGGAATACTGCTGGGTGTGGCCATGGGGCGCTCCCGCTGGGCAGAAGACATCATCATGCCCTACATCGAGCTGCTAAGGCCGATTCCGGCGGTTGCATGGATTCCCCTGGCGATTCTGATGCTGCCAACCGAACAGTCCAGCATCATCTTTATCACCTTCCTGGGAGCTCTGTTCCCGGTGATTCTGAATACAGTTCATGGTGTTGAGCAAACTAACGGTGTACTGGTTCGCGCCGCCCGGAGTCTGGGTGCAAGCAGGACAGCCATCCTCTGGCACGTGATACTGCCGGGCGCCATGCCATCAATCGTGGCCGGTCTGGCCATTGGCATGGGCGTGGCCTGGTTCTCGCTGCTGGCCGGCGAAATCATCAGCGGCCAGTACGGCATCGGCTACTACACCTGGAATTCCTACACCCTGATCCAGTACCCGCAGATCATCATCGGCATGCTCACCATCGGCGGCCTGGGAACCCTCTGTACCCTGCTGGTGCGTAAGGGCTGCAATCCGCTGCTGAAGTGGCAAGCCAAAGGAGGCCGGTCATGAACGAGGCTCTTGCAAACGACAACCGCCTTGCGGTGCTGGACCACAGTCGGCTGCAGGCAAAATCCGGCAAGCCCGGAGCCGAACGCGGCAGAATTTCCGTCCGGGACGTGGATATCGTCTTCGATACCGCCAGCGGCCCCCATGTCGCCGTTCAGGATGCCAGCCTGACAATTCGCCCCGGCGAATTCATCTGCCTGCTTGGCCCGTCCGGCTGCGGCAAATCAACGCTGATGAATACCATAGCGGGCTTCGTGAAACCGACCAGCGGCGAAGTGAAAGTGGACGGTGAAGCTGTGACTGAGCCCGGCCCGGATCGCGGCATGGTGTTTCAACAGCACTCACTATTTCCCTGGAAAACCGTCAAGGAAAACGTGGCATTCGGCCCGCTGATGTCCGGTGTCGGCAGCCAGGAAGCTAGTAGCGTTGCCCGCACTTTTCTGTCGCTGGTCGGCCTTGCGGCTTTCGAAAATGCTTATCCCAACACCTTATCGGGCGGTATGCAGCAAAGGGTGGGGATTGCCCGCGCCCTGGCCAACTACCCCAGCGTGTTACTGATGGACGAACCTTTCGGTGCCCTGGACGCCCAGACCCGCGTCATGATGCAGGAAAACCTGCTAGAGATCTGGCGGGAATTCCGCAACACCGTGGTGTTTGTAACTCACGACATCGACGAGGCCGTGTTCCTGTCCGACCGTATTGTGGTGATGAGCGCAAGCCCCGGAAAAATCATCGCCGATATTGATGTTGACCTGCCAAGGCCCAGGGAGCAGTCCCTGCTGACCAGCCCGGAATTCATGGCCCTCAAGCGCCAGTGTCTAGACCTGATCCGCAAGGAAACCCTCAATGCCTTTAAACAGCAGAACGGAAAGGGGTGAAGCCATGCGCTATTCAGGCCTGAACTCGCCCCGACTCGCCATGACCTGTCATGACAAGCAGAGGGATGCGTGATGAATAACGTGACCCAAATAATGGCCGGGCAATCGCCCCTGCCATTGTACGTCCAGATTCGCGACAGCCTGCGCCGGCAGATTCTGGATGGCAGTTACCAGGTACACGAGCGACTGCCGTCGGAAAACGAAATGATGAATACCTATGGGGTGAGCCGGATCACCATCCGCCAGGCCCTGCGGGACCTTCATAACGAAGGCCTGGTATTCAGCGCCCAGGGCAAGGGCACTTTCGTCAGCAAACCCAAGGCTGTGCAGAACGTGCAGCGCTTGGAAGGTTTTGGCGAAGCCATGGCTGCCCAAGGCTATGAGGCGTCTGCACGGGTGCTTAGCATCCAACAGATGAAAGCACCAAAAGCAGTGGCTGCAGCGTTGGACCTGGAGTCGGCTGACGAATGCGTCGAAGTGAAGCGGGTCCGGTACCTGAACCGATCACCCGTCTGCATCGACAACAGCTACTTTCCCATGGACATCGGCAACCAGATGTTCGGCCTGGATCTGTCAGGCGACATCTTCCCGATGCTTGAAAACCTGTTCGGCATTCCTCTCGGTGGTGCCGACATTGGCCTGGACGCTGTCCTGGCTGATGCAGAAACCCAACAACACCTGAACCTGAAACCCGGCGAAGCCATTTTGCGCGTGGAACGACTGACCCACAACCAGGATGGCCGCCCCATCGATTTCGAATATCTCTGCTATCGCGGCGATTCATTCAAATACCAGTTCCGGATTGACCGGAAATAGGAGCGCACCATGAAAATCAATGACATCCCTGTGATCGACACCGACGTCCTGGTGATTGGCGGAGGCACCGCCGGCCCGATGGCCGCTGTGACCGCCAAGGAGCAGGACCCAAGCCTGAACGTCATGCTGCTGGAAAAAGCCAACGTTAAACGTTCCGGCGCCATTTCCATGGGCATGGATGGCCTGAACAACGCTGTAGTACCGGGCCATGCCACACCCGAGCAGTACGTAAAGGAAATAACCATCGCCAACGATGGCGTGGTGCACCAGCCTGCACTTATGGCTTACGCCACAAGATCTTTTCCGATGATTGAAAAGCTGGATTCCTGGGGAGTGCACTTCCAGAAAGACGAGACCGGCGATTACGACATGAAGAAGGTCCACCACCTGGGCACCTATGTGCTGCCCATGCCGGAGGGCCATAACGTTAAAAAGATCCTTTACCGCCGCCTGCGCCGCAACCGGGTGCAGATTGAAAACCGCTTCACTGCGACCCGCCTGCTCAAGGATCCGGACGGCAAGATCGCCGGCATGATCGGTGTTAACACCCGCACCGCCGAGCCCATCATCATCCGCGCCAAAGCGGTGATCATGGCCACCGGTGCCGCCGGCCGTCTGGGCCTGCCCACTTCGGGCTACCTGTTCGGAACCTATGAAAATCCGGCCAACAACGGCGACGGCCATGCCATGGCCTACCACGCCGGCGCCGACCTGGCGAACCTGGAGTGCTTCCAGGTGAACCCGCTGCTGAAAGACTACAACGGCCCGGCCTGCGCTTATGTGACCGGCCCGCTGGGCGGTTTCACCTCCAACGCGTTCGGTGAGCGTTTCATCGAGTGCGACTACTGGTCCGGCCAGATGATGCTGGAGTTCTTCAAGGAGCTGGAATCGGGCACCGGCCCGGTGTTCCTCAAGCTGGACCACCTTGCTGAAGAGACTATCGAGGAAATCGAGACGGTACTGCACACCAACGAGCGCCCGTCCCGGGGCCGCTTCCATGAGGGCCGCGATGTGAACTACCGCGAGCGCATGGTTGAAATGCATATCTCGGAAGTAGGCTTCTGCTCCGGGCATTCGGCTTCCGGCGTCTGGACCGACGAAACCGGCGCCACCACTGTCCCCGGTCTCTACTGTGCAGGCGACATGGCCAGCGTGGCCCACAACTACATGCTGGGCGCCTTCGTGTACGGCCAGATCTGCGGCGAAAGCGCGGTCGAGTTCATTAAAGACCGGGGTGAGCCAAAGCTCGACGAAGATTTCATCAAGGCCGAACTTGATCGCATCCAGGCGCCCATGAAAGTAGCCGACGGCATTCCGCCGGAACAGATGGAATACAAAGTCCGTCGCCTGGTAAACGATTACCTGCAACCCCCCAAGGTTACCAAGAAAATGGAAATCGGGCTGGAGCGGATTCTGGCCGTCCGTGAAGACGTGCCACGGCTCTGCGCTCGCGATCCCCACGAACTGCTCAGGGCCATGGAAGTCCAGTCCATCATCGACTGCGCCGAAATGGCCGCCCGCGCCTCGCTGTACCGCAAGGAATCCCGCTGGGGCCTGTACCACTACCGCGTGGACTACCCGGATCAGAACGACGCCGAATGGTTCTACCACAGCCGCCTGTTCAAGGACGAAAACGGACAAATGGCCAGCGGCAAGCGGCCCATTGCGGATTACCTGGTATCCCTGGGTGAAGAAAAAGACGCCTATCGCAAGATGCGGGTCCAGAAAGCGGCTAACGGCTGATATCCCATAAAACAGATTGATCGAGAGAGGACAAACACATGCCTATCGCAAACCATCATTCAAGCGTTCCTGTCATTGTCGACGAGGATAAATGCATCGCCGACAAAGGTTGTACGGTCTGCATCGACGTCTGCCCGCTGGACGTGCTGTGGATCAACGAAGCCACCGGCAAGGCTCACATGAAATACGACGAGTGCTGGTACTGCATGCCCTGTGAGGCTGACTGCCCCACAGATGCAGTCACCGTCAACATTCCATACCTGTTGAGCTGAGGTAAGCCATGAAAATATACGACGATCCCGAATTACAGGCCATTGCCGTCAAACTCACGTCCGACGACCCCGGAATTCGCAGGGTGGCGGTCATGGACCTGGTCGATTCCGGTGAGCCGGAAGCCGTGGAACTGGTCATCCACGCCCTGAATGACCCTGACACCAACGTACGCCAGGAAGCCGCCAAGGTAGTCGACGAATTCGAGGCGGCCGACATGGCCGATGCCCTGATAGCCGCGCTCGGCGACGACGACGAGGTAGTGCGCAACAGCGCTGCCCATGCACTGGCTGACCTGAAAGACCCGGCTGCCGGTGAACCGCTGCTGAAGGCCCTGGACAACAGTTCGGACGGCTTCGTGGTGTCCGGCATTCTGCGGGCGCTCAAGCCGCTGCGCCTGCCCGCTGCCCAGAGCCCCGCCCTCAAACGTCTCGGCGATGACGACCCAAGAGTTCGCCGCGAGGCCGTTGCCGTATTGGGATGGCTGAAACAGGCCGAGAACCTGCCGGCGCTGGTTGAAACCGCCCAGCACGATAAGGACCCGGAAGTTCGCCGGGCTGCCACTGGCGCCCTGGTTTACGCCACCCCGCAACAAGTCGGGCAGGCATTGATCAGCCTGTTGAAAGACGGCCACTGGCAGGTGCGCTGCGAAGCCGCCAACAGCATTGGCAAGCTGGACCACCAGGCCGCTATTCAGCCCCTGATGGACGCCACCAAAGACGAGCTCTGGCAGGTTCGGGAAAAGGCCGTGGATGCCCTGGGCAAACTGGGTTCAACCGACTCGATTCCGGTGCTCGGCGAGTGCTCGAAAGATGCTATGAGTAACCTTCGCAAAGCCGCTATCGGCGCACTCGGGGCTATTGCCCACAGCGACTGCCGTCCGTTTGTGGAAATCGCCATGGACGACCCCGACCCGGACGTTCGCAAACTGGCCCGCTGGGCCATGTCGAAACTGGACGCGGCGGCCTGAGCCACCGGCCGGCCCGCTACGCACCGGGCCGGCCCGCGGCCACCGCCAACAGTAAGGAGACCACCATGACTTTTGTTGTGACTGAGAACTGCATCCGCTGCAAATACACTGATTGTGTCGATGTTTGCCCCACTGACTGCTTTCACGAGGGGCCCAACTTCCTGGTGATCAACCCGGAAACCTGTATCGACTGCAGTCTGTGCGTGGCCGAGTGCCCCGCCGATGCCATCTTCGATGAGAAAGATCTGCCGGAGGACCAGAAACATTTCATTGAGCTGAACGCTGATCTGGCGAAGGTCTGGCCGGTGATTGATTCCACCTCGGCGCCAATGCCGGAAGCCGAGGCCTGGGTGGACCAACCCGACAAACTGCAGTACCTGGAGCGCTGAGTTGTCACCCAACTTGTCATGACGAGTTGCAAGAATATGGAGGCCACAATGTCTGTACAGACCCTGGTAGAACCACCCAAAGAAGTCCGTCTGAAACGAAAACTCAATGAATTGGAGCTAAGCTGGCCCGACGGCCTGACCTCGCGGCTAAGTTGCCTGATACTGCGCCGTTCCTGCGGCTGTTCGCACTGCGCCCAGGCCAAGCGCATGGGGCGGCTGAGCCTGATTGATGCCGACATCAGCATTAAAAAAGTCGAACTCTCTGGCGTCAGTGGCCTGCAGTTTTTCTTCAGCGATGGCCATTACCGGGGCCTGTACCCCTGGGGCTTTCTGCGGGAACTGAGCGAGCAGGTGTCATGAACCAGACGTTGCGCGCCATCGACACTCGTTGGTGGGCCCCTGCGCGGTTGCGCTATCCGGGCGCCGCCCTGTGCGTGGTACTGGCCCTGGCCGGCAGTTTTCTGGCCAACCACTATGGTGCGCCGGCACTGGTGCTGGTTCTGCTGCTGGGGTTCGGTTTTGCCAGTCAGGCGACCGACACGCGGCTGCAGCCAGGGGTGGCCTTTTGCAGCCGCCAGGTCCTGAGAATCGGAATCGCATTTCTCGGCGCACGGATTGGCGTGGAACAGATGCTCACGGTTGGCAGCCTGCCGCTGCTGATGGTGCTTGCCTGTGTGCCCATTACCATCGGCTCGGCGCTGCTTTTGGGCCGCTGGATGGGGCTGCCCACCCTGCAAAGCCTGGTCGCTGGTGTGGCAGTAGCAATATGCGGCGTTTCTGCTGCGATTGCGGTTGCTGCCGTGATTCCCCAGGGCAAACTGGAAGACCGCCGGTTGCTGGGCGTGGTGGTGGGCGTTACCGCCCTGGGCACCCTCAGCATGCTTGTGTTACCACCCTTGTTTTCATCGCTTGGCTACAACGACACGCAAACCGGGCTGTTACTGGGCGCCAGCATTCACGATGTGGCCCAGGCCGCTGGTGCCGGCTACCTGGTATCAGACACAGCCGGTGATATCTCAACCCTGACCAAGCTGCTGCGGGTTGCCCTGCTAGCGCCGATGGTGCTGCTGCTGGGCGCGTTACTTAACAGGAACAACAGCGGCAAAGCCGAACACCCCTGGTTTCTGCTGGGTTTTATCGCGCTGTTCGCCATGAACAGCCTGGGCTGGCTGCCGGAAGATCTGCGTGACGCCCTGACCACCGCATCCAAGGCCTGCCTGCTGGTCACCATGGCGGCGCTGGGCATGCGCACCAGTCTGTCATCGCTGATTGCCCAGGGCTGGCGGCCGTTTGCGCTGCTGGCCATGCTCAGCACGCTTCTGGTTTTAACTGCCATGACATCCATGGCTGTTTTTTCACTGTGAATCTTTATTGATATAGCCAACACGGAGGACATACCCATGGCTGCAATCGGAACCGAAAACGTCATCAGCGTTCACCACTGGAACGACACCCTGTTCAGCTTCAGAACCACCCGCGATCAGAGCCTGCGCTTTGAGAATGGCCACTTTGTGATGATCGGCCTGCCGGTGGACGGCAAGCCACTGCTGCGCGCCTACAGTATTGTCAGCGCCAACCATGAGGAATACCTGGAATTTCTCAGCATCAAGGTTCAGGACGGCCCGCTGACGTCCCGGCTGCAGCACCTGCAGGAGGGCGATTCCCTGTACATCGGCCGCAAGCCGGTGGGAACCCTGGTGATGGGTGACCTGAACGACGGCAAGAACCTTTACCTGTTCGGCACAGGCACCGGCCTGGCCCCTTTCATGAGCATCATCCGGGACCCGGAAGCCTACGAGCGCTATGAAAAAGTGATTCTGGTGCACTGCGTGCGGGAGGTCAGCGAACTGGCCTATCACGACTACCTGACCCAACAACTGCCGAACCACGAATTCCTGTCGGAAATCATCGGTGACAAACTGATCTACTACCCCACAGTGACCCGGGAGCCCTTCCGCAACGAGGGCCGGATTACTGACCTCATCGAGTCCGGCAAGCTGACAGATGACATCGGATTAGCGCCCCTGAACCCGGAAACCGACCGGGCCATGCTCTGCGGCAGCCCCGGGTTGCTGAAAGACCTGACAAAGATGCTGGACAGCATGGGCTTCAAAGGCTCTCCCCAACAGGGTGTGCGGGGCGATTACGTGATTGAACGGGCATTCGTCGAGCAATAGCAAGTCAACAGACCGGAGCAATTACCATGTCAAATGCAGTTCCCGGAGTGAAACACCTGATCGCCGTCGCCTCCGGAAAAGGAGGCGTTGGTAAATCCACTACCACAACCAATCTGGCGATGGCACTGGCAAGCACCGGCGCCCGGGTCGGCATCGTCGATGCCGATCTCTACGGGCCGAGCCAGCCACGCATGCTGAACCTCAGTGGCCTGCCAGACACGACCGGCGGCAAGATTCTGGAGCCCATGGTCGGCCACGGAATCCAGACCATGTCCATCGGCTTTCTGGTGGATGAGGAATCACCCATTATCTGGCGTGGCCCGATGATCACCCAGGCTCTGACACGGCTGGTGTATGAAACCCGCTGGGACAATCTGGACTACCTGATTGTGGACATGCCCCCGGGCACCGGCGACATTCACCTGACCATGGCCCAGAAAATGCCAGTGTCCGGGGCGGTGATCGTCACCACGCCCCAGGACGTCGCCCTTCTGGACGCCCGCAAGGGGCTGAAAATGTTCGTGAAGGTGAATGTGCCGGTGTTGGGCATCATCGAGAACATGAGCACCCACATCTGTGGCAAGTGCGGAAATGAGGAACACATCTTCGGGGAAGGCGGTGCCCGGAAAATGGCCGAAGAGGCCGGCACCGAACTACTGGGCGAACTGCCGCTTGATATCCGTATTCGAACCGGATCCGATTCTGGCCAGCCAGTACTGGTAACCGACCCCAAGGGTGATTTGGCCGCCGCGTATCAAGCAATTGCTTCACGAATCGTCCGAGAACTTGAAGCGCTGGAGACTGAAAAGGTAACACATGGCGGCAGTCAGATTATGCCAAAGATCGTGATGGAATAACTATCCCTGTTGACGGTGCCGGCCGGCTCGGGGCTGGCCGGCAAAACGGCGGCCTAGGCCGCCCTGCGTAAACACTACGAAGTCACGCTTTTTGGCATCCTACGGGCCGGAAGGTTGCTTTCCACTCTGGTGTTGGTGGAAACCCGCGTGGCGACGGGTGACTGGCTGCTGATGCATGGTTCGCCCGAAGCCGTTGAACGGTTTTGTGCCTCACAGAGTGCCTGTTGTCCCTGGGTTTTCCTGAGGGCGAAATGGAGCGGGTCATTAAGGAGTTCGGAGTGGCAGAGGTGGCACTGCGACGCGGATCTTCACTGATCGCGAAGACTCCCGAGGAGCGGCGCTTCCGTGAACAATTCCGGCTCAGTAGTAGTGGTGTCCGAGGGATGGGACAATCCCAAGCCACGCGGTTTGGTAACTCCCGCCTTGAAGAAAGCGACACACTGTTGCTGGTCGGTGGCTGGAACCGGGTTCGTGAGCTGCAGCAGGAGCGTGATTTTGTTCTGCTGGATACGCCCGAGGAAATGGACGAAATGCCCCGCTGGCGCTGGCGATAATCGGCAGTGGCTGCCTGACACGGCCGGAAGCCTATCGATCCCTCAATTCCACCAGTCTGTATTGATTGCCGGACTATTACCTCTGGCGATGGAGTGAAGCGGTGCTCCGGCGCTGATTGTCTACCAGCTTGTCGCAGGCTTTGGCGATGCAGGCCCCGTGCGCTCTACGTAAGCCTGTTTCTGCTGACATCCGTGCTCAATCAGTTTATCTCGAATACTGCTACCAACGTGCTGGTAACCCCCATTGCCACTGCGTGGGAATGGGGGTCAGCCCCGAACCAGTACTGATGACCGTGGCCTCGCCGGTCAACATCCTGATGCTTGCGCCGGGAAACTACCGCTTCCTCGATTTCGCCAAGTTAGGGGTGCCCCTGCAGCTGCTTGCCATGGGCGTGGTAATTTGGCTCACGCCGCTGCTTTTTCCGTTTTGAGGTCTCTTCCTAAAGCCTTTTTCATCTCTCCCAAAGACGCCGTCGCAGCTAGCGCGGGCGCATTGACGATAGAAAATTGGGCATTCATCAGACTTTCCTTAGTTTTGGTTACGACTATACAGCAGTTGCCGTCCCTGGAAAGAGATGTTTTGGGCGGTGAAAAATGTCCGCTTTGTGGTCGACCTGAATGTCCGCTTTGCGACCCTTGCGTACCTCAGATAAACAAGCGCGGACGTTCGAAAATTGTCAGAATGACCACAAAACAGATGTTTTCGCTGCGCAAATCACCTCCAATGCGATTACGAAAGACAGCTTAATCCTCTACGCTATAGGATGAGTAAGAATGAGGGATTATTTGAGGAGGCGAAGGGGCACAAGATGAAGAACAAACCATTGGGATCGTTTCTTATATCAACCTTGATTATTTCTGGCTGCTCTTCAACTGGCACCAACCAGGGCTTGCACACAAATTCGACCCAGGCTGAACTCGAAACTAGAGAGCTTGTAAGTATCGAAAACGAGCTTCAAGGAATAAAGAATCGGATCTCGAAACTAGAAGCCAAAATATCTGTGATTAAGGGTAAAGGTGATTCTGTCACACTCAATGACGGATGGAAGAGGTTAAAAAGCTGGAGAAAACTGGAAGCGGAAATGGACTATGAATCGGTGGAGAGAATTTTGGGACCGGCTCATAGAATTGACGGAGGCATAGCTGCAAATTGGTATTACGAAAATGGCGGACGAGTCACTTTTTATAGAGGTTCGGTTCAGAGATGGGAAGAGCCAAATTAGTAATACATAACAGGCAGATGCTGCCTGACAAAATTGCTGCGCTTCGCTCTTAATTTTTCGGCTGATCCGAGGCGTTACATGTCTATATCTAGTCGAGGGTACTAACGAGTATGGAAGGTTCAGATCTCAACATGACAATCGCATTTTTCATTGTGTCTATTGGCTGGTTACTGCCGATAATAATCATTCTGAGATCGAATAGGACGAGTGGTGGGGAAAAACTGGCCTGGATTCTGCTCATAATTTTTGTGTCGTGGCTTGCATGGATATTTTATTGGCTGCTTGCGCCAATTAAGAAAAGTTGAGCGAAGACTGCCAATGAAGTGTAGTGCAAATGGTCAATCGCATTTGAGTAGCAACCGCACATGTAACCATGCCGGGCAATACGATTCCGGCCTGCGGTTTCCAACGTCCGTCCTTGTAAGGGCGCCGCTTCGATTTCGTTAGGCTTAAAAAGGAAGATCCATGAAAAAAGTTACTCTGGCAGTACTCATTGCATTTTTCACAACCTCAGTTGCTCATGCAGAAGCAACATCACCTGGGGATTACTACGTCACAGCAAATAGCCTTAATGTTCGCCTGGCTCCTAATAAGGCAGGGAAAATCACCAATACGCTATATAAGCGGCAAAAGGTTGACGTTCTTCAAGTCAAAGATGGTTGGGCAAGAATCTCTCGCTTTTATGACGGAGGGGTTGAAGGGTTGTCGGGCGAAGTTGCCCGATGGGTATTCGCAAAATACCTTTCCACCAATCGCCCTACGGAAGAGCAAGTAACAAGTTTAAATTCGCCCTTAGCAAAAGCAATAAAATCATCCGATGACTTTTCAAAATATCAAAAGGTGTTTGTCTCTGCATCGGATAAACTAGTCAAGTCTGGCAAATGCACACTCGGCGATTTTAAAGAAGTGGGTGGCTGGTGGAGATCAACGAGCCACAAACCAAAGCCAGTATATTTTACGTATTGCGGTGGCATGACAAGAAGCAACCGCATCTATCTTGATGCAGCAACGGGTAACACATTTAGATAAGAGCCCAACAACGGGCTTCAAGGGTCTCACCGCTTCGCGGCGCACACCTGAGCCCGGACGTTGACAGCCCAATCTGAATGTCCGGTTTGCGACCAGGTTGGACAACAGGAAACAATTTTCTGAGCCATACTTAAA
>TARA_R110001583_G_scaffold31978_1_pt1 | contig 55534 bp, 53 predicted proteins | sample TARA_R110001583 | Tara Oceans TARA_R110001583 (sample SAMEA4398432) | marine metagenome | biome: Polar Biome; feature: [MES] marine water layer (ENVO:01000295) within the mesopelagic zone...; material: water (ENVO:00002006), including particulate matter (ENVO:01000060) such as...... | reverse complement strand
CCCCCAGGAGCCGCAATGGCCAGGGCGTAAAAAACCGGCACGCTCCAGCGCCCGCACGTCGAGCCGCAGGTAGTCGGTTGTGAGGTTCCTGTCGGCACGCCGGCCGCTTCCGAAACCGCCCATGGTCGCTCCCGATTTTCCGAAATCAATAGTATATTTTAATCGCAAATAGCGAATCGATACAGTCCTTTCACTACCAAGCGGGTCAGGCGGCGCGGCGCTCGTTCCGCTCCTGCTGGCGACGCTGGGCACGCTGCATCCCCTTCTGCATTTTCGCGATGGCGACCGCGACCTCGGCCAGGGTGACCGCTTCACCGCGCTGGCGCTGGCGGCGGATCTGCTCGGCGGCGGCAGTGCTCACGATGCCCGCTGCGCCGTCCTGCGGCTCCTTGCCGGTGCCGGTGAGCCAGGCGCGCATGCGCGGGTGCTGCATCTGGCGCCAGTTGTGGGCGATGACGTCGGAGGTGGTGCGCTCGAGGTCGGCCAGCGCGAGGGCGAGCAGGTCGGCGGCGGTCGGGCGGCTGGGAAGGTGGTTCATGGTCGGCTCCTGGTTGCGTGCAGCGGTTGGTGTGACTGCATGGTGGCCGACCGGAGCGCGGCTGTAACCGGGAGAATCACTCACCTTTTCTCGGCGCATTTCCAGGCGGAGTGCGGGGTGTGGCCGATGGTGCGGGAGTGCCGCTCACCATTTTCGGGGCGGCGGTTACAAAAAAGCTGGGCGAGCGGTGCGCGGTGCATTTCCGGGGGGTGGCGCGGCGGCGTTCGGGCGGGAGCCTGTGGAAAGTGTGGAAAACGTGGTTTGTTTACTCGCTCCGCGTGCAACCTTTTTCGTTTTTAAAATCGGGGTAGGTGTGGGGGGTAGGTGCTGAGGAATTCCACGTTTTCCACACTTTCCACACTCCCAGACCCACCGATGAAGAAAAAGCGGGCCGTAGCCCGCTCCGACTGCCCCCCCCCCGGATCAGCTTGGGGCGATTCGCCTGATGACGTACTCAGCAACCACCCGCCCGTGTGGCGCCGCAAACTCCCTCAGTTCGAACTGCGCGCCCTTCTCCCGCTGGTCTGAAGCAACTCGCCCTTTGTACTTCTGGAGCACCCGACCGACCGACTTCGGCTCCCGTGGGTTCTTGCTGGTCATGGCCTCGAGCGCATCATGCAGCAGGTCGCGCTCACCGGCATCGAGCATGCGCCCTCCTGGTTCGTCATCCCCGAAGGCAAAGTCGGCGGGCCCGATCCCGACCACCAGCCTGACGACGTCCCGCGCGGTGAATCGCTTGCTGCCGAACTGCTCGTGCAGAACGCCGAAGACGTGGCTAGCTGCCGCCACCTCTGCGCTTTCCTCCTCGTTCTTCTCGAAGATCCGCGCGACGTCCCAATCCTCAGCCTGCTCCCGTCCTTCAGTCGCCCATAGCAGCGGTTGCCGGACGCAGCGGTCCCACTGCTGGAACCGGGTCGCCGCGTCCGAACGAAGCCCAGACTTCAGATACCCCGCCACGATGCCGACCACGTCACGAATGACGGAGGTACGGATCTCGAGCGCATGCCCGACGACGTCAGCGTGCTTGAACACCCTGCGCTTCGTCGCAGGCTTGACCAAGCGCACGCCCATCATGCGGGTGAGCTCGTCACGCCCCAGGGAGAGGTTGTTCCCGGTCACCATGAACAGCGTATTGGTCTGCACCTGAACGTTCTCAGTCACCCCAAGCACGCGTTGATCCCACACTGACGAGGTCATCACCGCCGCTAGAGAGGCGTCCCGGAAGTTGAGTCCGTCGGGGATGTTGTCGAAGCAGATCAACGCCGGCGAGCGCAGCAGCAGAGCGAGGAGCGTTTTCCGCGCCTCGTCCGGGTTCGGCGGGAAGGTCACGACCGGCAAGTCACGCCCGGTCAGGATCACATGCAGCCGCCGGGCAAGCGTCGTCTTGCCGGTGTTCTGACTCGCGGCCAGCACCAGGACACCCGGTGCCGAATCGAGCACCTTGCGCTGCACTCCGGTGAAGAGCGCGGCCAGCGCCGCCGCCTTGTCGAGCGGGGTCTCGAACGCGAACCCTGCGCAGAACTCAGCGTCGAGCCGCTGCAATGCTTCGCGTGCTTCGTCCTGGTTGTACGGCCGGCACCCCGGCACCGGAGCCCCCGCGACGACCAACCCGGACGCGCGATGCATCCCTCTGTCGCCCAGGATCTCACCATTCAGGCGAACCAACGGGTGACCAACCAACCCGGAGACTACCGGCGCCTCGCGCCCCCCGGTCTGAAGGTGCATGAGAATCGATAGCGGCACCTCCGCAGGTTTGAACTCGTCGCCTTTGTCGTTGAGCTTCAAGAAGCCGGCCACCTCTTCGACCCGAGACACAAAAGCCGATCGGTCCAGCGCTTTCAAGGTCGGCACGAGCGGCGCGCTCTTCGGATCCTCATCATCCGCCGCGTGCGAATGCGGCAGCCGATCCTCGACCATCGCACACACCCGCCCGGCGAAAACGACGTACTCGTGTTGGCGGTCGTTCGCTTCGAGGTACTTGAGGATCAAATCCTCTACTTGTCGCGCTTGAAGGGTCGTAGCTAGAGGGTCGTATTCAATCTCCACACGCCCGGCCAGACGCCCCTGCAGCTCGGCAATCTTGCGTTCGCGTTTCCGTGCCGCTTTGTATTGGCGCAGCGTCTCCTTCAGCGGCTGCACACGCGCGCCGGTCAGCCGCACGACCTCCTGGAGCACACGATCGCGTTCCACCGGCTCCAGCTCCGCAGCAAGCCCAGGCCACTCTGCAGCCACCTCCGACGCGGGCAGCTTGCGCAACTTCTCGATAACCTCTTCGGCGGTGGGCCCCTTCTGCTCGGACTCGGCCATGCACTCGTCGTCCGATTCGGGCGCCGCCAGCGGCTTGGCGGCCTCCTCGGCCTTCATCGCCTGCAACTCCTCCTGCACCTCGGGCAACTTCAGCGCCCAGGCCTTCATCGCGTAAAAACTGGGAGCAGGCCCCGACGAGGCGTCGAATGGCCAATCTTCGTCCGTCACCACGGTCGCATCATCGAGGTGCCCAAACTTGTGCGCCCGCATCAGATCGAACGCATGGACCTCAGTCCGACCCACCCAGGGGCGACTGTCGTGCTTGCTGCCCAGCCACTCCCTGCAATCGGTGATGTACGCACCTCCAGGCGAGCCACCGCCATCGAGGTAGGTCAGTCTGCGCGTGTCGCCATCGTTCTGGGGAACATAGGGAAAATCCTCGCCCCAGCGCTCGAAGCAGTCGTCGATGTCAAACGCCCGGCAGAAAGCGCCGACAATGCCCCTCTTCTGCTTCGGGTCGTTGCGCTCGCCGTCTGGTTTCGAGCTGCGCGCATTGGCTTCGCGGACTAGCCCCTCCTCGATGAGGAGATCCACCTCATGCTCGAAGCCGTCGATGATCCCGTACCGGTTCGAACCTGCAGCCGCAACAGGATCCACGACGCCATCCTCGAAAACTGGATTGGACATGTAGTGCCACTGGACCGTGTTGAACAAGCTGTCATCAACGTTCAGTCTCTTGGTGAGCGCCCACAGCTTCAGCTGCGCAGAGGTGTAGGGACGGACCAACCAGAACATCAGATGCGCCTTCAGCAGGTGCTCGGCCCCCGGCTTGCCGGCGGAACTGGACAGCATCCACCGGCACGACCTGAAGTGAAAGCACTCGGGCAGCTCCTTGGCGATGAACTCCTCGACGGCCGCCTCAGGGTGCGCAACAGGGTCGACCGACGGCTCATAGCCATCGACGTCGAATATCACCCAGTGGTGTGCTTCATCCTTGAAGTGGTGCCTGTCTCGTAAGAGCACAGCACCGCGGGGATACGCCTCCCGCGGCTCACCTCGGATGACGGCCCGATCAGTCCGCTCTGCGATCCAATCGAGTAGCTTGCACATACCGTGGAAACTGCCGACACTCGGGCGAGACATGCGGACCTTCTTGACCTTGTCGTTCCCCCGGATGGTCCCGTTCGCCTGCCAGGTCTTGGTCAGCTTCAGGGGTTTGGCACACTGGAGCACGGTGACGTAATCGACCACGCCCTCCGTCACGAGCAGCGTTGCATTCGCCGGCGCGTTCATGCCCGCACCTCGCACGCCATCGCCACCCACTCGACGAACTCAGGCTGCTCGAGATCCACGTCGAGCACGAGGAAGTAGGCGGCGTGCTTTACCCGCTCGAAGCGGTTGGCAGCCTCGCGCAGCTCCGTCTCGATCTCCCAGCCACCCTGCCGCAGCCGGTGGATATACACCGCCATCCGCTGCGACCACGCGAGGCCCAGGAAGTCCCGCGGCGTGATGCCCTGGTCGTCACCGCTGGCAGCGCGCTCGATCAGCTCGAGCAGCAGCTGGCCCGCGCAGCTGTGCGGATTCGGCAGCCATCGTGCGGCGTCCGGCTGTGATTGCATTGCCTTCGCCGCCGAAAGCGATAGAATGATTTTGTGAGCGCCACTCACCTCCTTGCTGCCCTCAGTGCCCCTCGCGGTGCTGGGGGCATCTTCTTTTGGGGCGACGGTTGCAGCGGAGCGGATGTTGCTGTCGAGCACCAGCAGGCCGGGGCGCTCGTGGGTCGTGGGGGCGGTCATGCTGCACCTCGCTGGAGCAAGGCGTCGACTTCGGCAGCCGGCCACACGAGGCGGGCGCCCTGCCCCTCACCGAGCTTGATGGGCTTGATGCCGTAGAAGTGGCCGTGACGCCAGACAGCGGTGCGTATCGATGCGGGCTTGAGGTCGAGCTGCTTGGCGAGGTTCGCCGTGGAGTAGCCGCGGAACGCGAGCTCGTTCTCAACCTGGCCGGCCGTGGGGGTGTTTTGCTTCTGGGACATTGTCGGATCTCCGAGCGGAGTCCGTCAGGCGTGACGATGCACAAGCGACAGACGGACTTCGGGCTTGTCCGCTGTGGCCCATCCTTTCAGGGCCTGTCGTCAACGTAGCGCTGTTCTCGACCTACCCGGGCAGCGAGGGAACCCTGGGACTTATCGAGCAGCCGCGGCGCAGTCGTCCCGGATGACCTCCGACGCTGCACTCTTCCATAGATGCTCCACGGCCGCGCATCCTTCGCGGTGGTTCCGTTTCACAGCCCTCTCTCGGTCGGGGCGACAGGCCTTTTTCTCGCACCGCTCGATGGCGGCCAGTCCCGGGCAGGCTCCCGTAGCCGAGAGTCTACAGGCATCGCCAGCGGAAACGCAACGAAAATAATGCGATGTGAGTGCGGCTCACTTCCCGCCCGCCACGACCTGCAGCGCGGGCGCCTCTTCCAGGCCCACCACCTCGACGCCGCCCTCCTCGAGAATCCACACCTCGATGGCTGTGTGCCACTTGCGCAGCAGGTCGAGCGGGCGCCGGCGATAGTGCTTTTCCGCGGTCGCGCTCGGCTTGTGGCCCATGATCTGCGCGGACACGCCTGCGGGACACTCAACCCATTCCGCAAGGGTGCCGAACGATCGGCGCAGACCGTGTATCGTCAGACCATCGATGCCCGCCTCCCGACATGCGGCCTGGTGCTGGATGCGGGGCTCCTGCAGATAGCCTGCCGCGGCGGTCTTGCTGGCGAACACCCACGGGGCAGGCTCCCAGCTCTCGAGGTCGCGGCGGATCTTCTTCCCGTGCAGGATCCGCCACTCGGCCGGCGGCGTGTCGTTGCGGCGCTTGAGGTCGCGCAGCAGCTGGGCGACGTAGGGCGTCAGCGGAATGACGCGCTCCCCCTCAACCTTGTCGCGGATGCGGAGCGTGTTCCACTGGAAGTCGACGTCGTCCCAGCGCAGCGCGGCGAGCTCCTCGCGACGGGCGCCGGTCAGGAGCGCGGCCTGCAGATAGGCGGCGATGATCGGGCTCTTGATCGCGCGGACCTTCTCGAACCACGGCCGCAGCTGCTCGCGCTGCAAACAGTCGTCCTTGGCGGCGCGCTTGGGCAGCTCCTCGCGCACCTTCTTGGTGGCGTGCGCCTGCGGGCTGGCGACGGTCCGGTAACGCTCATCCTCGGAACACCAGTTGAGGAACGCCCGCAGCAGACGGAACGCGAGCGCGGCCTGTGTCGGGCGCTTGCTCGCCTGCTCCCTGAGCCAGGTCTGCACCATCGGCGCATCGATCTCGGCCAGCGTGCGCATCAGCAGCGGGCGCAGCAGACCGGGCTGCGTCGTGCCGTCCTCGGTGGTCTTCTTGCCGCGGGTGATCGGGTCGCCCCCCGGCTGGCTCAGCCGCTCGTGGTCACGCAAGTGCGACGCGCTCCACTTCGCGCGGCGAGCTTCAATGTAGTCGGCCCACGCTTCGATGGCAGGCTTTGCTCTGTGCTCGGCCTCGAGCGCGGCAGCCACGGCGGCGAACTTCGCGGCCTGCTCTGCCTCCTCCCTCTGCCGATCCAGGTCGCGCGGGTCCGTGCCCGACTCGACGAGCACCTGCAGCCGGTTTGCCTCGGCGCGCGCCTGGTCGAGCGTCCAAACGTTGGCGTCCCCGATCGTGCGGCGGATGGTCTTGCGGTTGAGCTTGCCCTCGAAGATGAACGACTTCGCGCCGGCGGTCGCGCGCACTGCCAGGCGAGGCGCCACCGAATCCCAGAGGAACACCTGCTTCACATCGGCGGGGCAAGTGAAGCGGCGGATGCGCTCCAGCGTCAGACGTTCGCGTTGCATGGCATCGGCTCCGATTTGGCTACACAGAGGTCCGTGTAGCCACCGTGTAGCCACGGTGTAGCCAAATTCTACCGATACGAAGCGATTTCTGTCTATGCTCAAAAATGCAGCAATCAGCCTGAAACCCTTGCCCACATTGGCTTTCAGCCGTTTTATAGCGTCTCTGGCATAGACAGAAATGGACGTAAAAAAGCCCCTTTTCGGGGACTCATAATCCGTTGGTGCTGGGTTCGACTCCCAGGGGGCCCACCAAAGAATCAAGGGGTTAGAGATCATTTCTCTAACCCCTTTTCTTTTTTTGCAGCATTCTTGCTGCAATTGAACCGTTGCTGGCGATACCTGCCCTCGCACGAACAAGGCGGACGATGGCAGGATCACGGGCCGGATCGCACGAGTCATCGCAATCAGGCCGTCAACGCCGGCTGAATCGCGCTTCACTGGCTCTGACTTACTTTCACTCGCACAGGAGATCTGGAGATGTCGGCATGAGGACCAACCTGCAAGTGCCCTTTGCTGAAAAGGATGAGGCCAAACAACTCGGCGCGCGCTGGGATCCGAAAGGTCGGGTGTGGTACGTCAAGGACACAGCCGACCTGACGCCTTTTGCGCGATGGCTCACGGCCTCCGCACAACAGCCGAAGCCTGCCTCTGGCGCGAAGCCGGATGCCCGTGGCCACACACAGCCGTCCCCTGTACTCAACACCGGCGCTGGGTTTTTCGTGCTGGCGTGCGACTGCCTTCCATGGGACGGGTGCGCGAAGTGCCAGGACGCGATTAAGAAGCACGGCTGGGGCGCGTGACGCCAGCCTCACCGCAGCCATGACGACTGAAGCGCCCCAGTGGCGGAGCGTGGCACAACCGCCATCAACCGCCAGCGCATGCACCAGGCCACAGCCAGCTGTCGTTCAAGGGCACACGGATGTCCGGTTTTCAGGGCGCGGCCCCGCTTTCTCAGGCAGCGAGAAAGTCGGCACCCGGCACCGGACGACCCAGCAGATAGCCTTGCAACTCGTCACACCCGAGCTCCACGAGCTGATTGCGCTGCGCCTCCATTTCGACGCCTTCGGCAATCACCCGCATCCCCAGGCTGTGGGCAACCGCGATGATGGCGGACACAATCGCAACCCCGCTCTTCCCTGTCAGCATGGCGCGCACGAAGGTCTGATCGACCTTCAGTGTGTCGATAGGGAAGTGCTGTATGTACGCAAAACTCGAATAGCCAGTACCGAAGTCGTCCAGCGCAATCGTGACCCCGAGCCCCTTCAGACGCCTGAGCATTTCCTCGGCCTGATCCACCTTGCCCATCAGCATGCTTTCAGTGAGCTCCAACTCCAGCAGCGCCGGATCGAGGCCCGTCTCTTCGAGAATGGCCGCCACCCTCTCGGGCAGGTTTGCAGAACGAAACTGCCGTGCCGAGACGTTGACCGCCACGCGCAATGGCCGGCCCTCAACCTTCCAGGCCAGCGCCTGCTCGCAGGCTGTCCGCAACACCCATTCGCCGATCCGCTCGATCAGGCCGAGGTCCTCCGCCAGCGGAATGAAGCGTGCGGGCGAGATCGCGCCAAGCTCGGGGTGCGTCCAGCGCAACAAGGCCTCCGCGGCAATGACCTGGCCCGTGGTAGCACTTGCCTGCGGCTGGTAGGCCACTGACAGCTCGCCGTTCCCCAGCGCGTGGCGCAGCGCCTGCTCGAGCATCAGCCGGTCCTGCACCTGCTCATTCATCTCCGAGGTAAAGAAACGTATGGCATCGCGCCCAGCCGCCTTGGCCTGATACATCGCGATGTCAGCACGCTTGAGGAGCGTCTCGTCCTCATCACCATCGCGCGGAAAGAGGCTGACCCCGATGCTGGTCGTGACAAAGAACTGCCGACCTTCGATTTCGACCGGGGCGGTCAGAATCTGCTGCAGCCGGCACAGCACCGCATAGGCCTGCTCCTCACCATCGAGATCGGGAAGCAGCACGACGAACTCATCGCCCCCCTGACGGGCTGCCGTATCGCCGTCCCGGAGCACGCTCCGCAAACGTTGCGCAACCTCGCACAGCAGCCGGTCACCCATGCGATGACCGAGATCGTCATTGATGCGCTTGAAGTGATCCAGATCGAGATAGGCAACCGCCAGCACGCACTGGTGCCGCTTTGCGGTGATGATCGCCTGCTCCAGCCGGTCATCCAGCAAAGCGCGGTTGGGCAGGCCGGTCAGTGGATCGAAATGCGCCTGATGCTCGAGTTGCTGCAGATAGCGCATGCGCTCGGTGACATCCTTGATCACCAGTACCACGCAGTCGCTATCCTCGCCCCGAACCGGCTCAACCGCGCACTCGGACCAGAAGCTCGCCCCGTCGGCCCCGACCCCTTCGAGTTCGAGTACCGACTCGCGCAGGGAACCGAGCGCGCCCTCCAGCGCCGCGACGCCACCCCGATCGAGAACGCCAAGCACGTCCGACGTGCGCCCGATGAGTTGCTCCCGCGGCAGCGCAAGGATTCTCTCGGCGGCCGGATTGACATCGCGAATCACGAAAGCACCGTCTTCGGCATGCAGGATGAGCACGCCGTCACGTGTCGTCTCGATCGCACGCTCGCGCAGGATCAGCGCACGTTCTGCGGTCTTGCGCGCCGCCTCGCTGCGCAGGCTCATCAGACCGTAGCCAAGATCCTCCGCCAGCTCCTTGAGCAGTGCGACACCACCGCGATCGAGGTCGCGAACGCTGCTTGCGCCGATGGACAGCACGCCCAGCAGGCGCTCTCCTCCGTGCAGCGGAAAGGCAATCATGGCCTCGCACCCATCCTGCACCGCGGCATCCCTCAACACCGGATCGAAGTCCTCGCCTGATGTCAGATGCACCGGCTCGCCCGCCTGCAACGCACTCAACGCTGGTGCCCGTTCCAGCCCCTCGCCCTCATCCAGCACCGCGCACAGCCGCCGCCCTTCGCCTTCCGACGCAACACGCCTGAGTCTGCCGTCGGCCTCCACACAGTCGATCATGGCCAGCCGGAACCCACCTGTATGCACCAGAATGCGACAGATGGCTGAGACCAGGGCCGACTCGTCCTCGGAATGAACGAGCGCCTCGTTCCCTCTGCTCAGGGTACGGAGCGTGCGCTGCAAACGCAGCATCGGCCGCATCACCATGCGCTCTATGGTGACTTTCAGGCCGACCATCAGAAAGACAGCCATCAGCACCATGGCCACGCCAACGGCGTAGCGCAGCCGCACCGCGCTGCGGCCAAACTCCTCGACGTAGCCACTGGCGCCCACGACCCAGTCCAGCGACTCGCTGTGCTCGAACGCCACCAGCTTGCTGCGGGGTTCGGTTTCTCCACGCTCCAGGTTCTGCCAGTCGTAGGCGATCACACCCTGCTGACTAGCAAGCATGTTCGAGACGAGTTGCTCGCCGACATCATTGAGTGGAGACCGGGGGTCATCGCCCTTCTGAAGCGGGTGGGAGATGAAGTGGCCGTAACTGGACCCGGGATTGGCATCGACGACGTAGAGATAGCCACTCTCTCCGATGACAAACGTTCGCAGCCGCTCACGCAAGGGTTTCAGGGCGCGGATGAGATCCACCCCGACCGCCATCGCGCCAACCAGCCGCCCGCCCCCATCACGCGCAGGAAGCACCTCAAGCAGATAGTGCCGATCCCGGATCATGACCCGACCACGCCAGCGCTGCCCGGCTTCGAGCAAACTGACGGATGCGGGCTCAAGTTGGAGAACCGGCGCCACCACGTCATCCCCCCACTGCGTCGAGGCGATGACGCGAAATCCGTCGCGTTCGCGAGAGAGCACGGCCGCGAGCGTGCCGCGCAGATCACCGCCATAGCGCGCCAGCTCGGCAGACCGCTCACTCACCGGCACGCCGTCGATGAAGAACTCCGGCGCACTGCCTGCCTGCGGCGTCCCCGAGTAGGCGCCCCCAAAGCGCAAGGCCATCGCATCGGCAAGCTGGGTAAGGCCATTCCCGAGCGTGGCGAACTGCGTCTCAATGAGATCGTGCGCCAGGCGGCTCAGGGCCTTGAGCTGCCGTTCGGCCTCGGCGCCGGACTGCTGCACCAGATAGCGGTCTCCCATGACGAGAACCGGCAGCATGACGATACCGACGATCACGATGACGATCGCCAGCAACTTGCCACGGAGTCCTTTATGCGAGGTCTGAACCATCAAATATCCATTCATTTACCGCTTTGCACTGCATCTTACCCATTTTGGGGCATCGGCAGCGACGCAAGAAAGGCTTATTCCTCCTCAAAGACCATGATCGCAACAGTGCCAGGAGCGCCACACGACCAGCGAGTGCGGTAAGCTCGGGCGCCAACCCGAATTTTCCCGTTCAGATCCATGTCTTCCGAGTTCGAGCTGATCCACCGCCACTTCACCCGCCCCACGGCGCATACCGACCTTGCCGTCGGCGATGATGCGGCACTGATGCGCCCGCGCCCGGGCATGCAGCTGGCGGTATCGACCGACATGCTGGTGGCCGGCACGCATTTCTTCCCCGACACCGATCCGCACGATCTTGGCTGGAAGACGCTTGCGGTGAACCTGTCAGATCTAGCCGCCATGGGTGCGGAGCCGCGCTGGGCCTTTCTTGGCCTGACCCTGCCGGGCGCCGACGACACCTGGCTCGCGGCGTTTTCGGCGGGCCTGTTCGCCTGCGCATCGCACTACGGCGTTGATCTTGCCGGCGGCGATACCACACGCGGCCCGCTCACACTGAGCATCACCATCCTTGGCGAACTCCCTGCCGGCAAGGGCATCACGCGAGCTGGCGGTCACAGCGGTGACGATATCTGGGTCTCCGGGCAGCCCGGACGGGCCGCACTCGGGCTCGCAGCCCTGCAACACAGGATAGACCTCGGCCCGACCGGACGTGAGCACTGCATTCGCGCCCTGCTGCACCCCACCCCCCGGGTCGAACTCGGCCTGGCGCTGCGCGGCGTCGCCAGCGCCATGCTCGATGTCTCGGATGGCCTGCTCGGCGATCTCGGCCATATCCTCGAGCGTTCGGACTGTGGCGCCGAAATCGACATTGCCCTGCTCCCCCTGGCCGAACTGCGTGCGACGGGGGCCGACGAGGCCCAGGCGCGGCGTGCGCTGCTCGCCGGTGGCGACGATTACGAACTGCTGTTCTGCACCCCCGCCGAGCGCCGTGACACCGTGCACAAGATCGCGCATGAGCAGGGCATTGCATTGCACCGCATTGGCCGCCTCACCAGCCACCCCCGCCAGTTGATGCTGCGCGAGACCGATGGCCGCCTGCTTTCTCCCATGCTTTCCGGATACGACCACTTTGCCTGAAACACGCCCCACCACGCGCTTGCTGCTGAGCCACCCGGCCCATTTCATTTCACTCGGATTCGGCTCGGGGCTCTCGCCCAAGGCCCCGGGCACGGCCGGCACACTGCTGGCATGGCTGCTCTATCCCTTGCTGCGCACGCCGCTGTCGGAAGCGACCTTCCTCGCGCTGGTGTGCGCGCTCTTCGTTGCCGGGATTCTCGCAGCCGAGCGCACCGGACGCGCACTCGGCGCCTCCGATCACGGCGCCATCGTCTGGGATGAAATGGTCGCGATGTGGCTCGTCCTCGCCTTCACACCCGCAAGCCTGATCTGGCAGGCCGTTGCAGTGGCGCTGTTCCGCCTGTTCGACATCACCAAGCCACCGCCCATCCGCTGGGCCGACAGCCGGGTCAAGGGCGGTTTCGGGGTCATGCTCGACGACCTTCTTGCCGCGGGCTACACCCTGCTCTCCCTTGCCGTACTCGTTGCGATTTTCGGCGCCTGAACCCATGGACAACACGCTAGAACAACTCTCGGCCCGCGTCGGCGAGGCCCTGACCCGCAAGGGCTGGATGCTGGGCACCGCAGAATCCTGCACTGGCGGCTGGATTGCCGAGGTCGTCACCGCCACGGCGGGCAGCTCGACCTGGTTCGACCGCGGCTTCATCACCTACTCGAACGCAGCGAAGATCGACATGCTCGACGTCGGCACCGGGACGCTCGCTGCGCATGGCGCGGTGAGTGAAGCCACGGTTGCGGAGATGGCTGCCGGCGCCATAAAGCACAGCCTTGCCAGTATTACCGTCGCGGTTTCAGGTATTGCCGGGCCCGGCGGCGGCAGTGCGGCGAAGCCGGTGGGCACGGTTTGCATCGCCACTGCGCTGCGCCGGGGCGATGTATTCCCCACCACCCGCCACTTCGACGGCGACCGCGAAGCCGTGCGGCGGCAGACCGTCATCGCCGCACTTGAAGAGGTCCTTCGCTTTACCGATTCGGACAGCAGCATCTCAGCAAGCTCTGTGCCATAATTCGCGTCTCACTCAGGAAGGACCACTCATGGACGACAACAAGGCCAAGGCGCTTGCCGCCGCGCTCTCTCAAATCGAGAAGCAATTCGGCAAGGGCTCGATCATGCGGATGGGCGACGGCAGTATCGAGCGCGACATCCAGACCGTCTCCACCGGCTCGCTCGGGCTGGACATTGCCCTCGGCCTGGGCGGCCTGCCGCGTGGCCGTGTAGTCGAGATCTACGGTCCGGAATCGTCCGGCAAGACCACGCTGACCCTCCAGGTCATCGCCGAAATGCAGAAGCTCGGCGGCACCGCATCCTTTATCGACGCCGAGCATGCGCTCGACGTGGGCTACGCCGAGAAACTCGGCGTCAACATCGACGACCTGCTGATTTCCCAGCCCGACACCGGTGAGCAGGCGCTCGAAATCGCCGACATGCTGGTGCGTTCGGGCGGCGTGGACATCGTCGTCATCGACTCCGTCGCCGCACTGACCCCGAAAGCCGAAATCGAAGGCGAGATGGGCGACCAGCTGCCGGGCCTCCAGGCACGACTGATGTCGCAGGCGCTGCGCAAACTGACCGCCAACATCAAGCGCACGAACACGCTCGTGATCTTCATCAACCAGATCCGGATGAAGATCGGCGTCATGTTCGGCAGCCCCGAAACCACCACCGGTGGTAACGCGCTCAAGTTCTACGCTTCGGTCCGCATGGATATCCGGCGTACCGGTGCCATCAAGAAGGGCGACGAAGTCGTTGGCTCCGAAACGCGCGTCAAGGTCGTCAAGAACAAGGTCGCGCCGCCGTTCAAGGAAGCGCACTTCGACATTCTCTACGGAGAAGGCATCTCCCGCGAAGGCGAGATCATCGACCTCGGCGTGACTTACAAGACCGTCGACAAGTCCGGCGCCTGGTATTCGTACAACGGCGACAAGATCGGCCAGGGCAAGGACAACTCACGCGAGTTCCTGCGCGCAAACCCGGCGCTGGCTCGCGAAATCGAGAACAAGGTTCGCGCAGCGGTCGGACTCGGCGAAATGGCCGCGCTCGGTGGCGCGGCACCCGTCGCTTCCGAAGCCTGATCTCCGCCCCGTCCGGACGCTGACCCCTGATGGGCGAGCCGAGTCTGCGCGAACGCGCGCTGCGCCATCTCGCCCGTCGGGATCACTCGCGGGCGGAGCTTGCGCGCAAGCTGTCTCCATATGGCAGCGCCGAGGAGATCGAAGCCGTACTGGTTCGCATGAGCGAACTCGAACTGCTCTCCGACACCCGTTTTGCCGAAGCGTGGGTTCGCAGCAAGGCTGCCCGGTTTGGCAGCCAGCGGCTGCGCCACGAGCTCGCGAGACGTGGCGTATCGAAGGACTTGATCGACGAGGCCATCGAGAGCGAATGTGTGGAATCCGAACTCGACCGCGCCCGTGCAGTGTGGCAGTCTAGATTTGGCCTCGCACCTGACGATCGCCGCGAATGGGCGCGCCAGGCGCGTTTCCTGCAAACCCGTGGTTTTTCCACTGACGTGATCTGCAAACTGTTGAAAGAAGCCCCCGATGAGTCTGCTTAAGGTCACCGGCCTGCAAAAGCGCTACAAGGCGCGCACAGTCGTCCATGATGTTTCGTTCGAGGTTGGCTCGGGCGAAGTGGTCGGCTTGCTGGGCCCCAATGGCGCAGGCAAGACAACCTGCTTCTACATGATCGTGGGCCTGGTGCGCGCCGACGGCGGCGAGATCACGCTCGACGACGCACGCCTGACCGATCTGCCGATCCACGCTCGCGCACGCCTGGGGCTGTCCTATCTGCCGCAGGAAATGAGCGTATTCCGCAAGCTCACGGTCGCCGAGAACATTCGTGCAGTACTCGAGCTCCGCGGGCTGCCGGTGGCGCAGATCGACGAACGCCTGGAAGAGTTGCTCGAAGAACTTGGCATTGCGCACCTGCGCGACAACACCGCCATCTCGCTGTCAGGCGGAGAACGCAGACGGTGCGAGATTGCACGTGCGCTTGCCACCGACCCGCGCCTCATCCTCCTGGACGAGCCTTTCGCAGGGGTCGACCCGATCGCCGTACTCGACATCCAGAAGATCATCCGCTTTCTGAAGGAGCGCAACATCGGCGTGCTGATCACCGACCACAACGTGCGCGAGACGCTCGGCATCTGTGACCGCGCAACCATCATTACCGACGGCCGCGTGCTTGCCAGCGGCAAGCCGCCCGAGATCATCGCCAACGAACAAGTGCGCCAGGTCTACCTCGGCGAACACTTCCGCCTCTGATTCCGGCACGCCCCGACTGGCATCATGAAACCAACCCTTCAGCTCAAGCTCTCGCAGCACCTGACGCTCACCCCGCAGCTGCAGCAGTCCATCAAACTGCTGCAGCTCTCAACGCTCGAGCTCAACCAGGAAATCGAACGCTTTCTGCTGGAAAACCCGATGCTCGAGCGTGAGGACGGCGACGGCAGCGACTTCGCACCGTCCGCTGTCGGCAACGATGCGCAGCCCGCAACCGAGACCCCGCGCGAGACCAGCACCGAGACCGCCCAGGAAGCCGAGCCCCGCAACGAGAACGAATCGGCCGACTTTGACGAAGGCATGGACTGGTCAGGCACCGGCAGCGGCGCCAGCAGCAAGAGCGACGACGACGAGGACAGCGACTTCCAGGAATTCCAGGCCGCAGGCACCTCGCTGCGCGACTATCTCGATCAGCAGGTTGCCCTGTCCCCGCTGACGGACCGTGACCGCATGCTGGTGCGCTTCATCATCGAAGCGCTCGATAGCGACGGCTACCTGCACCAGGAGCTCGAAGACCTGCTCGAACTGCTCCCGCCCGAACTCGACTACGACCTCGACGACCTCGCGATTGCCCTGCGGCACGTGCAGCAGCTCGAACCGGCGGGCATTGGCGCACGCACCCCCCAGGAGTGCCTCGGCCTGCAGCTGCGCGCCATGCCTGCAGGCAGCTGCCGCGACCTGGCGCTGGTCATCGTCGAACAGCACCTCGAGCTGCTGGCCGAACGCAACTTTGCGAAGCTCAAGCGCCTCACCGGGTGCGACGACGACGCCCTGCGCGATGCTCAGGCGCTGGTGTGCCGCCTCGACCCGCATCCGGGCTCGCAGCATTCCAACGAAGAAACCCGCTATGTCCTGCCCGATGTCGTGGTGCGCAAGATCCGCAACCGGTGGACGGTGTCGCTCAACGCCGAAGCCATGCCGCGCCTGCGCATCAACCAGCTCTACGCCAGCCTGCTGCAGCAGAACCGGGGCCAGGGCGGCGGTCTGACCGGCCAGCTGCAGGAAGCACGCTGGCTGATCAAGAACGTACAACAGCGCTTTGATACCATTTTGCGTGTATCTCAGGCCATCGTTGACCAGCAGCGACAGTTCTTCGATCATGGCGAGGTGGCAATGCGTCCATTGACCCTCAGGGAGATCGCGGACCAGCTCGAGCTGCATGAATCAACCGTATCGCGCGTCACCACCCAGAAGTACATGGCGACGCCGCGCGGCGTATTCGAACTCAAGTATTTTTTCGGCAGTCACGTTGCCACCGACACCGGTGGTGCGGCTTCTTCCACAGCGATTCGCGCCTTGATTCGCCAGCTGGTGGACGCCGAAGACAGAAAGAAACCCCTGTCCGACGCAAAGATTGCCGATCTGTTGGGCCAGCAGGGTATCGTGGTCGCGCGGCGCACAATCGCCAAATACCGCGAATCACTCAATATCCCGCCGGTCAGTCTGCGTAAAACGCTTTGATACCAAGAGGAGTTAACATGAATCTCAACATCACCGGACACCACGTTGAAGTGACACCGGCCATCCGCGAGTACGTCTCCGGCAAGCTTGACCGCGTGATCCGTCACTTCGACAACGTTACCAGCGTGAACGTGATCCTTTCCGTTGAGAAACTCGACCAGAAGGCTGAAGTCACCGTGCACGTGCGCGGCAAGGACATTCACGTCGAAAGCGCCGACGCCGACCTCTACGCTGCCATCGATGCGATGACCGACAAGCTCGATCGCCAGGTGCTCAAGTACAAGCAGAAGAGCACCGATCACCACCACGACTCGCACAAGCACCAGACTCCCGAGGCGTGATTTTTCACCAGGCCTTTCGGACCCGGGTGAAGTTATAATCCGCCGCTCAATTTGGCGGTCCGGCTTTGCCCGGGCCTGAGAGACCTTTCAGCGTTGCGTCCGCTCCGGCGGCGTTGCGTGAGCCCCAAAGCGCATGAGCCTCATCTCCCAACTCCTGCCACTTTCGAACGTGGTTGCCGACCTCGACGCCAGCAGCAAGAAGCGCGTCTTCGAACAGGCCGGCCTGTTGTTCGAAAACAATCAGGGCATCGCCCGCAGCATGGTGTTTGACAGCCTGTTTGCGCGCGAACGCCTTGGATCGACCGGCCTCGGCCAGGGCATTGCCATTCCCCACGGCCGCATCAAGGGCCTGAAGGACGCAGCCGGCGCGTTTCTCCGTCTCGAAGCCCCGGTGCAGTTCGATGCGCCCGATGGTCGTCCGGTGAACATGCTGTTTGTCCTGCTGGTACCCGAACAGGCCAACGAAACCCACCTTCAGCTCTTGTCGGAGCTGGCGCAGATGTTCAGCGATCGCAGCTTCCGCGAACAGCTGCAGGCCGCACCCGACGCACAGGCGCTCCACACCCTGTTCAACGACTGGGGTACCGATGCGACAAACGAGCCTCTCGCAGCTGTATGAGGACAACCGCGAACGTCTGCAGCTGACCCATGTCAGCGGCAGTATCGACGCGGTTCTCTCTGTTGCCGAAGAGCGCATCTGGCCAGCCGACCTGATTGGCCACCTCAACCTGATTCACCCTACCCGCCTGCAGATCCTCGGCGCAGCCGAGCTGGCCTGGGCGCAGCGGCAGTCACGTGACAAGGTCGCGCACCACCTCAACGACATCCTGTCTGCACATCCGCCCGCCTTCATCCTGGCCGACGGCTGCGAAGTGCCCAACATCGTCCATGGCGTCTGTGCGGCGCACAACGTCGGGCTGTTCACCACACCGCAGCCGGCTGCCGGGGTCATCGACCAGTTGCGCCTATACCTGTCGCGGCAGCTCGCTGAAAAGGTGTCGCTGCACGGCGTGTTCATGGACGTGCTCGGACTCGGCGTGTTCATCACCGGCAACTCCGGCGCGGGCAAATCCGAGCTTGCGCTGGAGCTGATCTCGCGCGGTCACGGCCTGGTTGCCGACGATATCGTCGAATTCTCGCGGATCGCACCCAGCGTGCTCGAGGGCCGCTGCCCCGAACTGCTGCAGGACTTCATCGAGGTGCGCGGACTCGGCATTCTCAACATCCGCACCATCTTTGGCGAAACCGCCTGCCGCCGCAAGATGCGCCTGCGGCTGATCTGTCACCTCGAACGTCGCCAGCCCGGCCAGGACGACCCAAGCCGGCTGCCCATGCAGCGCGAGCATCAGAACATCCTCGGCGACGCGATTCCCCGTGTCACCCTGCCGGTTGCCGCCGGTCGCAACCTTGCGGTCCTGCTCGAGGCCGCGGTGCGCTCGACCATTCTGCAGCTGCGAGGAGTGGACTCCACCCAGGAGTTCATCGAGCGCCAGATCAAACTGCTCGAAGCCGACCAGCCGGACGGCACTGCCTCCGACCGCCCCGGCTAAGGGCAACCCCTCTTGCGCCGCGATGTTTTTTCGGGCACTGCGCTTGCCGCAGTGCCGCATCGACTGCTACCCTCAGCCCCTTTACCGCAGTGCCCTCGCACAAAGCCAAAGCCATGACCGCCGCAAGCCCGGATTATCTGGAACGTATCCTCAACGCCCAGGTGTACGACGTCGCCATCGAGACACCGCTGGATTTCGCCAGCAATCTCTCCGCCCGAATTCACAATCAAGTGTATTTCAAGCGCGAAGACATGCAGCCGGTGTTCAGCTTCAAGCTGCGCGGTGCGTACAACAAGATGGTCAAGCTGTCGCCGCAGGCCCTGCAGCGTGGGGTCATCTGTGCCTCGGCGGGCAATCATGCCCAGGGTGTGGCGCTGTCGGCGAACAAGCTCGGGGTCCGTGCGGTCATCGTCATGCCCAGCACCACGCCGCAGATCAAGATCGACGCGGTCAAGGCCAGGGGCGGTGAAGTCGTGCTGGTGGGCGAGTCCTACTCCGACGCCTACGCCCACGCGCTTGAACTGGAGAAGGCCGAGAAGCTTACCTTCGTCCATCCTTTCGACGATCCGGATGTAATCGCGGGCCAGGGCACCATCGGCATGGAAATCCTGCGAGCCCACCCGCAGCCCATCCATGCAGTGTTCTGCTGCGTGGGCGGCGGCGGCCTGATTTCCGGTGTCGCAGCCTACATCAAGCGTTTGCGCCCGGAGACCCGGATCATTGGTGTCGAAGCGGTCGACGCCGACGCAATGACGCGCTCGCTGGCCGCAGGCAGACGGGTCGCGCTCGATCAGGTGGGCATCTTTGCCGATGGCGCTGCCGTCAAGGAAGTGGGCCGCGAAACCTTCCGCCTGTGTCAGCAGTACGTCGACGAGATGATCCTGGTCGATAACGACGCGATCTGTGCCGCGATCAAGGACGTGTTCGAGGACACCCGCTCGATTCTCGAGCCCGCCGGCGCGCTTGCGGTTGCGGGCGCCAAGGAATACGCGCGCCGCAACAAGCTGCGCGACAAGCACCTGGTCGCGATCGCCTCCGGCGCCAACATGAACTTCGACCGTCTGCGCTTCGTGGCCGAACGTGCAGAGCTTGGCGAACAGCGCGAAGCAGTGCTCGCGGTCACCATTCCCGAACACGCAGGCTCCTTCCGCAAGTTCTGCAGCCTGCTCGGCAATCGCAACATCACCGAGTTCAACTACCGTTATGCGGACACCGAGAAGGCTCACATCTTTGTCGGCGTGACCGTACATAACCGCAACGAAGCCACGCGACTGGTGGAAATGCTGGCCCGTCACGATCTGCCGGCAGTCGACCTGACCGACGACGAACTGGCCAAGACCCACGTTCGCTACATGGTGGGCGGGCGCGCGCCGCAGGCAACGAACGAAGTGATCTACCGCTTCACCTTCCCCGAGCGCCCGGGCGCCCTGATCAACTTCCTTTCCAATCTGCGTTCGGACTGGAACATCAGCCTTTTTCACTATCGCAACCACGGCGCCGACTTTGGCCGGGTTCTTGTCGGCATGCAGGTTCCGCCGGAAGACAACGGCGCCTTCGATGCATTTCTCGAGCGTCTCGGTTACGAGTATGTCGACGAAACGGCGAATCCGGCCTACCGCATGTTCCTGTCATGAGCATGGCAGGATGGCAGGCGCCATCCTGCCCGCACGCCCTGCACCAGGCCGGCTGCTGTCACATTCCGGTGCTTGATAACTTAGTTCTTTTGTAATAGAAATGAGCTTGCCGGAGCCGATCCGGCGACATGCGCACCCCGTCGGCGTGGCGAAGGCGCGCCCCTGCAGCGCAGTGCCATCGAGGCGCGCGGCTGCATTGAGGATACCCGTGACTTCCCCGCTCCCTCTCCAACTTGCTCGCTGGCTTCTCGTGCTCCTCGGCGCCACCCTCGCTCAGGGCCTCGCCTCCGACGCGCACGCGCATCAAAGCCGTCTTGATCGCATCATCGACGAGAAGCGCGTCCGGGTCTGCATCTGGCCAGAGTATTTCGGGATGACATACCGGGATCCGGCGACCCACGAGCTACGGGGGATCGACATCGATCTCGCGCTTGAGCTTGGCCGGGAACTGAATGTCGGCGTCGAGTTCGTCGACAGCAGCTTTCCGCGCCTGACGAAGGACTTGCTCAACGATAACTGCGACGTCGCGATGTTTGGTGTCGGGATCACGGCCGAGCGTGCGGAAGAGCTTCGGTTCACCGCCCCATACCTTGCGAGCGACATCTATGCGGTTGCCCCGCGCAGCAGTCGGCGAATCAATCAGTGGGACGACATTGATCAGCCAGGGGTTGTCGTGGCCGTCGCCAAAGGCACGATCCATGAACGGGTCATGATCGACAAGCTTCGCCACGCCAGGCTTGCGGTACTGGGATCGCCGCACGCGCGTGAGGAGGCCGTCGAATCCGGGCGTGCCGACGTGTTCATCACCGACTACCCGTTCGGCCATCGCATGGTCGACAGGTCAGACTGGGCGCGCCTGATTTCGCCCGGCACGCCCTACCACATCACCCCTTACGCATGGGCTGTCGCACCGGGTGACGCCCCGTGGTTCAACCGGCTCGAAACCTACCTCCGTGCGATAAAGCACGATGGCCGCCTGGTACGCGCCGCGCGGCGTCACGGGCTCGAGCCCATCGTCATCACCCGCTGAGCGCGGCCGCCAGATGAACGCACAACGCCGCAGGCGCCTCGCTGACTTCGGTTTCTTTGGCCTGTTGAGCGTCTACGCACTTTTGGCCTGGGCCGGCTTCGAGTACCACTTTTCGCGTGTTCTGGAAGACGTACGCACTGCGCACGAACAGATTTCGCAGCGTGACACCCGCCACCTGAACGCGCACATCGGACATCTGATACGGAACGTCGATCTCAACCTGAGCTCGCTGGGAAGCGCCATTGTCGACGGTGAGCGATTACCTGAATGGACGAAGCAGCTCGACTCCGTGATCCGGCACATCCCCTACCTGCGCTCGCTCTCGGTGGTCGACGCAGACGGCAGGGTCATTGCGAGCACCACCCCCGAGAATCTGGGAGCCGTGCTCAGTCTCGACAGCTACCACCCCACCAATCGTGTTCCCGGAGACGTCCTCCAGATCGGCCCGCCGCACGCCGGACGCGACCTTGCCGACGCTCGACCGACAGGCGACCCACAGACGCCGACACCCGACCAGGGCTTCATCCCGATCGCACGCTCGTTCGGATCGGGAGACGCGCGCCCGCTTACGCTGCTCGCCACCCTGGAGCTCGACTACTTCAGACGCATTCTCGCCGATTTCAGGACCACGCCTGGCGATCGCATCAGCCTCTTCCGGCTCGATGGCATGCGGCTGCTCGATACCTCTGTCGCGAATACAGCGCTGCAGCGGGTCGAACAAGCGCTCGCCCTCCGCTGGCAGGGTGGCGAAACCGCCGGAATGCAGACACTGGACGGCGAACAGGGGCAACAGCTTGTAAGCTACCAGCTCAACGAGGGTCTTCCACTCGCAGTCGTCATCAGCAGTGTGCTCGACGAGGCGCTCGCAGGCGCGTATGCCGAGAGCCGCAGCAGCGCACTCGTTTTCCTGCCGCTGAGCTTGCTCGGACTCGGCGGCGCGCTGGCAGCCTATCTGTACTTCCGCCGCGCAGGACAGCATGAACGAAGCCTGCGCCGTCGAGCGGAAGCACGCCGCCACCTTCTCGAAAGTGCGCTCAACGCGAGCGCCACCGCCGTTGTCATCACCGGTACCGACGCGCGCATCGAGTGGGCCAATCCAGCCTTCACCGCCCTCACCGGCTTTGAACTGAGCGAGGCGATCGGACGCATGCCCAAGGAACTGGTGCGCTCCGGCCAGCAAAGCCGCGAGTTCTACGAAAGGATGTGGAACACCATTCTCTCGGGCGCGGTCTGGCGCGGGGAACTCGTAAACCGGCGCAAGGACGGCAGCCTGTATGACGAGGCGCTCACGATCACCCCCGTGCGCAATGAACTTGGCGATCTGTCGCATTTCATTGCCATCAAGGAAGACGTCACCGCCGCCCGCGCCGCGCGCAAGGATCTGCAGGCCGCCTACGCCCGGCTGCAGACCGTCGTCGACCACTTCCCCGGCGCAGTGATCATGGAAGACATGCAGGGACAGATCACGCTGCTCAACGACAGGGTCTTCGACCTCATGAATATTCCGCGCCCGCCAGGCAATCTTGCGGGCACCTCGATCCATGACCTCACCCTCGCCGCCAGCAAGCTCAGCCTGGATCCGACGACGTTTGCACAACGGCTCGACATGCTCCGCGAGCGCGCACAGACCGTCTATGGCGAAGAGCTGGCACACCGCGACGGGCGCTGGATTGAGCGTGACTTCATTCCGATCCGGAGCACGGGCAGCACTGATGCGCTGCTGGGCTTCCTGCGCGTCTATCGCGATGTGAGCGCGCGCAAGCAGCAGGAGAAGGCCCTGTGGCTGCTTGCCACCACCGACCCGCTGACGGGCGTTCGCAACCGACGCGCGTTTCTGGACAAGGTGGATGCGGAGCTGGTTCGGGTGCGCCGCTACCGCAACGACGCAACGCTGATGATGCTGGACCTCGATCACTTCAAGCGCGTCAATGACCTGCACGGCCATGCTGCGGGCGATGCCATGCTGTGCCACGTTGTAAGGCTTGCACACTCGCTGCTGCGCGCATCCGACCTCATCGGCCGCCTCGGCGGCGAGGAGTTCGCGATCCTGCTGCCGGCTACCGGTCTGCAGGGTGCGCTCGAACTGGCCGAACGCCTTCGCAGCACGCTTGAGCACACCCCACTGGTCTACCAGAACCGCGACATCGGCGCGACGACCAGCATCGGTGTCAGCCTGCTGCAGGCTGGCGACAGCAGTGCGGAGATGATTCTTGCCCGCGCCGACAGCGCGCTCTACGCCGCCAAGCACAATGGCCGCAACCGGGTGGAGCAGGCCTGAAGCCCAGGCCCCGCGGGCAGTCCCTGCTCAGGCTTCGCCGGCCCGAAACGCGCCAGCCTCAGTCAGCAGCCAGTCCATCGCCTGGTCATGGGCCTGGGGCTGCACGGAATCAACCCGCCCCAGCTCGAAACCGACCCCGACAGTGACGGTTCGCATGACCGCCAGCGTGCGGTCGAAATACCCGCCGCCATAGCCAAGGCGAAAACCCTGCGCATCGAAAGCGTTGAGCGGCACCAGCACCACGTCGGGCACGACAGCCGCCCCCTCGGCAGGAAACGGAATGCCATGACGATCGGTCTTAAGCGGCATGCCGGGTTGCCAGCAGCGAAATATCAGGGGTGCGTCCTTCTCCAGAACGACCGGCAGGGCGGCGCGACGGTCCGCGTCGCCTGTCAGCCACCGCGCCACCCATTCGCGCAGGTCGGGCTCTGCGCGATACGGCCAGCAAAAGGCCAGTACGCGGGGCTGCAGCACGGCGACGAGCTCATCGAGGTGGGTTTCGAGCTGGCGGACGAGCCCCGCACGGGACGCCGGCGAAAGCGCTTCGCGGGCCGCCAGCGCATGATCGCGCAGCGCGCGTCGCCGGGTCTGGATATCGTCGGAAAGGGCGGGGAAACTGGCAGTCACTGTGATATGGTGATTCGATCTTAAACGGGGATGTTACGGGATGCACAAGGCTTCATGGGGAATGCTGTTCGCAGCTTGCCTGGTATTTGCAACGGGCGCTTTCGGACAACAGGGAGAGGCGCGAATTCTCGCCGCCCGGGAGGCCATCCGCACCGGTGATCGCAACACGCTGGAACGACTGGCGCAGCAACCCGACACCCATCTGCTCGACCCCTATGTCCGGTACTGGCTGCTGCTCAACAAGCTTGCCCGCCCCGACGCCCCACCCGCAACCGAACTGGCAGACTTCCTGATGCAGGAGGCCGGCTCAGTGCTTGCCGAACGTCTGCGCGCCGACTGGCTGCGAAGACTCGCCAAGGACAGCGACTGGGCCGGGTTTCTGCGACTCTACCCCGATCTGCAAAGCCCCGACCGCGAGATGCGCTGCCACCACTGGACCGCCAGGCTGATGAACGGGGATCGCGGCGTGCTGGCCGACGTCGCCGCACAATGGCACGACCTCACCGACGCACACAGCGCCTGCGACACCGTGTTGCGAGCTGCGATCAGCAGCGGGGACGTGAGCGCCGACGACGCATGGTGGCGCTTCAGGCGACAGGTCGAAAACCGGAATACCGGCAATGCACGCAGCACGCTTGCGTGGCTCGACGATGGCGACAGCAGCGCACTCGAACAGGCGATGAAGAGCCCTTCACAATACCTCGACCGCCTGCCCGGCAATTTCGCCACCAAGCGCGCCAGTCGTGAGCTGGCGCTGGCCGCACTGGTTCGCCTCGTCCGCGAAGACATGCCCGCTGCGCACGTGCGCCTGATCCGCCTGCAGGACCGGCTCGGCGCCGATGACCGCGCCTATGTCTATTCGGCCCTCGCGCTGCGCGCATCGTGGGCGCAGGACAGGATGGCCAGAGACTGGTTCGGCGCCGCCGGCGACATCCCGATGACGGCCGAACAGCGCGCGTGGCGCGTTCGTTCCGCACTGCGCGACAACGACTGGAAGGCAGTGCTCGGGGCAATCGAGCGGCTGAACGCCGACGAACAGCAGGAATCCGAGTGGATCTACTGGCGCGCCCGCAGCCTTGCCGGCCTCAACCGTCGTGCCGAGGCCGAAGCGCTTTATGCGCGCCTAGCAGGCGAACCGCACTTCTACGGCATGCTCGCGGGCGATGAACTCGGCCGCCCCTTTGTTGTTTCGCCTCATGCCACGGCACTGAGCGCGGAACAGCTTCGCCTCGCCGAGGACGACCCCGGTCTGCGCCGCGCCATTGCCCTGTTCCAGCTCGACATGCGGACCGAGGCCGTACGCGAGTGGAACTGGTCCTTGCGCGGACAGGACGAGGTATTCCGGCTCGCAGCCTCCCGCCTCGCCCTCAAGTACGATATTTTCGACCGCGCCATCAACACCGCCGAGCTCGCCAATCCGAAAGGCGCCTTTGATCTGCGCTTTCTTACCCCGTATCGGGATCTCATCGAACCTCAGGTCCGCAGCCAGGGCCTGGACATGAACTGGGTCTACGGCCTGATGCGCCAGGAGAGCCGCTTTGTCGTCCCCGCGCGCTCGAGTTCCGGTGCACAAGGCCTGATGCAGGTGATGCCGGCCACGGGCAAGTGGGTCGCAGGCAAGATCGGCATGAGCGGCTACCATCAGGGCCTGCTGTCCGAGCCCAACACCAACGTGCAGCTTGGCACCAGCTACATGCGCCTCATCCTTGAAGATCTCGACAATCATCCGGTGCTGGCCAGTGCGGGCTACAACGCCGGGCCGGGACGCGCCAAGCGCTGGCGCGACGCGCGTCCGCTGGAAGGTGCAATCTATGTCGAAACCATTCCCTTCGACGAAACCCGCGACTATGTAAAGAAGGTCATGGCGAATACCGTGATCTATGCAGCCATGCTCGACGGCCAGCCACAGTCGCTCAAGGCGCGGCTTGGCACCATTGCACCGCGGCCGGACGCACAATGACCCCATTCACATTAGTCGCTAAACTCATGCACCACGCGCCGGAGCAACAATCACGATGATTCCACAACGTGTCGTTCTGATCGGCGGTACCGGATTTCTCGGCACCGCCATCGCCAACAGGCTGGCTGAAGCCGGCGTCAGCGTGCTGATTCCGACGCGCCGGCGCAGTCGCGCGGGGCGTGTATTGCTCCTGCCCAACGTCGAGGTGATCGAGGCCGACTGCCATGACGAGGCAACCCTTTCCAGCCTGTTTGCCGACGCCGATGCCGTGGTGAACCTCGTCGGCATCCTGCACTCGCGCAGTGCGTCGCCCTACGGGCCCGACTTTGCCCGCGCCCATGTCGAACTCCCGGAAAAGATCGTAGCCGCCTGCAAGGCAGTTGGTGTGCGACGGCTCATTCACGTCAGCGCGCTCGGCGCCGATGCCGATGGCCCCTCCGAGTACCAGCGCTCCAAGGCCGCAGGCGAACTCGCCATCCGCGCCGCCGCGCCCGAGGTCGAATGGACCATCCTGCGGCCGTCGGTCATTTTCGGCCGCGACGACAGCTTTCTGAACCTGTTCGCGAAGCTGGCCTCAGTCTTCCCCGTCCTGCCGCTTGGCGGCGCAAACGCCCGCTTTCAGCCGGTCTATGTGGAAGACGTTGCCGAGGTGGTGTGGCGCTGCCTCACCGCCCCTTCGGCCAACGGCCAGACGCTGGAACTTGCCGGGCCAAGCGTCTACACGCTGCGCCAGCTGGTCGAGTACGTCTCCGCGCTGGTCGGCCACCCGCGCCCGGTCATTCCGCTACCCGAGGGCCTCGCGATGTTTCAGGCCAGGCTGATGGAGCTCGCGCCGCAGCCCCTGATGAGCCGTGACAACGTGCGCTCGATGCGTGCTGACAACATCGCCAGCGGCGCGCCCCTGCCCTTTGGCCTGGTCCCGACCGCGATCGAGTCGGTGGTGCCGGGATGGCTGGGCAAGGCAACGCAACGCGCCCTGTATAACCCCCTGCGCCGCCACGCGCGTCGCTAATCCTTCCCTCTGACGGAGTCACTGATGAAACTGATCATCGGCAACAAGAACTACTCGTCCTGGTCCCTGCGCGCCTGGCTGGCAGCCCGTGCCGGAGGATTCACCTTCGAGGAGATCCGCATCCCGCTGTTCATTCCGGGCAGCCGTGAGCACATCCTGTCGCATTCGCCGTCGGGCAAGGTTCCCTGCCTCATCGACCATGGTTTCGTGGTCTGGGATTCGCTCGCGATTGGCGAATACCTGGCGGAGAAGAACCCCCAGCTGTGGCCGGCCGAGGTCACAGCGCGTGCCGTCGCGAGGGCGGTAAGCGCCGAAATGCATTCCGGATTTGCGCACCTGCGCGAACACATGCCGATGAACATCCGCAAGGACTACACCGGCAAGGGGCACACCCCGGAGGTCGACGCCGAGATCGCCCGCGTGGTGGCAATCTGGAACGACTGCCGTGCACGCTTCGGCAAGGATGGCCCCTACCTGTTCGGCCGCTTCAGCATTGCCGATGCGGCCTTCGCCCCGGTCTGCTACCGCTTCAAGACCTACGGCGTGAAGCCGGAAGGCGCTGCCGCGGAGTACCTGACCACCATGCTCGCCAATCCGCACATGCGTGAATGGGAGACTGCGGCACTGGCCGAAACCGAGTCCATTGCGTCAGAGGATCTCTACGGCTGATGCGTGCATTCGTTGTTGGCGGCGCAGTGCGCGACGCCCTGCTCGGACTCCCGGTAAAGGATCGCGACTGGGTCGTGGTGGGTGAAACGCCGGACGCCATGCTCGCGCGTGGTTTCCGGCCGGTGGGCAAGGACTTCCCGGTCTTTCTGCACCCGGCCAGCAACGAGGAGTACGCCCTCGCCCGCACCGAACGCAAGAGCGGGCGGGGCTATACCGGATTCGTGTGCCATGCCTCACCTGACGTCACCCTCGAACAGGACCTGCTGCGTCGCGACCTGACCATCAACGCGATTGCGCGTGATGCAGAGGGCAAGCTGACCGACCCCTATGGCGGCGTTGCCGATCTGAATGCGAGGATCTTCCGCCACGTCAGCCCGGCGTTTGCCGAAGACCCGGTGCGCATCCTGCGCGTCGCCCGGTTTGCAGCGCGGTTCAGTGAGTTCAGCCTCGCGCCCGAGACGCTCACGCTGATGCAGAACATGGTCAGCGCGGGCGAAGTCGATCACCTCGTGCCTGAACGCGTCTGGCAGGAGCTGTCCCGCGGCCTGATGGAAGACACGCCGTCGCGGATGATCCGCATCCTGCGTGAGTGCGGCGCACTGGCGCGCATTCTGCCCGAGGTGGACGCCCTGTTCGGCGTGCCGCAACCGGAGCAGCACCACCCGGAGATCGACACCGGCGAGCACGTGCTGATGGTCATCGACGCATCGGCCCGCGGCGGGCACCCCCTTGCGGTGCGCTGGGCCTGTCTGCTGCACGATCTTGGCAAGGGCACCACTCCGGAAGCCATCCAGCCCCATCACTACGGTCATGAAGCACGTGGCGAGCACATGGCACGCGCGGTATCGGAACGCCTGAAGGCACCGACCGAGTGCCGCGACCTGGCGGTGATGGTGGCGCGCGAGCACGGCATTCTTGGCCAGATCGACATCCTGCGCGCCGAAACCGTCGTCAAGGTCATCGAACGCTGCGATGCGCTGCGACGCCCAGAGCGCTTCAGGCTGATGCTCGATGCCGCAGCCTGCGACTATCGGGGCCGGGGTGGCGAGCGTGCAGCACCGTGGCAGCCGGGCATACGCTGGCAGCAGATGCTCGACCGCATGCGCGCCATCGACGCCGGCAGGATCGCCCGCGAATGCACAAACAAAGCACAGATTCCTGAGCGCATCCATTGCGCACGCCTGGCTGCGGTCAAGGCAGTTCGTGCAGAGACTTCCGCCGCTGACTGAGCATCATCACACGGTCACGAGTTCAGATCGCGCGCAAGATGAGCCAGGCAAGCAGGGACAGCAACACCGTCGTGGTGAAGGGGAAGTGATAAGCTTTGCCCCTGAAACGGAATGCAACATCTCCGGGCAGGTGGCCAAGACGCAGGCGCTGAGCCGTGCCGGGCTGGATCAGGCCGGTGAGTACCACGATCAGCATGACCACCACAATCCACTTGAGCATCAACCACTCCACGCAAAGATGCCGGATTAGACCCCTTCAGGGGCGAACACCGCAACCAACAGAGCCAACAAGAAATGATCACCCTCCATACCTGGGCCACGCCAAACGGTCGAAAAGTATCGATCGCGCTGGAAGAGCTCGGACTGGATTACGAAACCCGGGCAATCGACATCACCCGGAAAGACCAGTTTGCGCCTGACTTCGCTGCGCTCAACCCCAACAACAAGATTCCCGTGCTCGTCGACAGCGAAGGACCCGACGGTCATCCGTTCACGGTGATCGAGTCCGGGGCAATCCTGATCTACCTCGCCGAAAAATGTGGCCGACTGCTACCCACCGATGCGCGCGAGCGCAGCGAGGCCTTGCAGTGGCTGATGTTCCAGATGGGCAGCGTCGGGCCCATGCTTGGACAGATCCACCACTTCCTGCGCTTTGCGCCGGATGTCATCCCTTACGCAATCGACCGCTATTCGCGAGAGGGCGCGCGTATCTACGGCGTGCTCAACACCCGCCTCAAGGGCCGCGACTGGCTGGCCGGCAGCACCTACTCGATCGCAGATATTGCGACTTACCCCTGGATTGCCCGCCACGAGTGGCAAGGTATCGACCTTGCCCGATTCCCCGAGGTGCAGCGCTGGTCACAAGCCATGGCTGCACGCCCGGCAGTGCAGCGCGGCATGGAGATTCCCCAATGAATGCAGCATCACGCTTCGGCGACCTTGAAGTCCTCTGTCACAGCCCCGGGAAGGGCACGCCCCACCCCACCCCGCTGCTTTTCGTCCACGGCGCCTATACCGGCGCCTGGTGCTGGGAAGAGCATTTCCTGCCCTGGTTCGCAGCCAAGGGGTGGACAGCCTACGCAGTGTCCCTGTCAGGACATGGAAAGAGCCTGCACCACGACCACCTCGACTCACTGTCGATCGACGACTATGTCCGCGACCTGACCCAGGTGATTGAGCGCCTGCCGAGTGCGCCAGTGCTGATCGGCCATTCAATGGGTGGCATGGTGGTGCAGAAATACCTCGAACGGGCGAAAGCACCGGCAGCAGTGCTGATGGCTTCGGTACCGCCACAGGGCCTGATGGGGTCGGCTTTCGGGCTGATGTTCAAGAAGCCGCACCTGCTGGCTGACCTCAATCGCCTGATGAACGCAGGTGAGGCCCAACTGGAGAGCCTGCGCGAAGCCCTTTTCCATCAACCGATCGATGAAGCAACGCTGCGCCGCTACTACGCGCTGAGCCAGGCAGAGTCGCACCGCGCGATCTGGGACATGACCCTGTTCAACCTGCCCCAGCCTGCGCAGATGCACGACGTCCCAATGCTGATCCTCGGCGCGAGCCACGATCAGCTCATTCCGCCCGATCAGGTGCATATGACCGCCACCACCTACGGGCTAACTGCCGAAATCTTTGACGATATCGGCCACGGGATGATGCTGGAACACGGCTGGGAAGGCGTCGCGAAGCGCATCGCCGAGTGGCTCGAGTCGCAATCGCTTTAAATCCCTTGGCTGACGGCGACCTGCTGCGGCAAAAAAGCCACACCCCGTGCTTTTTTTCCTCGCCAGCCGGTCGCCAAATTGTCATGATTTGCTCAAAGACGCGAACACCACGTCTTGAACATTGCACCATCGGTCCCAATCTTCGATTCAAGCCCGCCAGAAAGCGGCCGTTAATGAAATCAGGAGACCGGGATATCCGGTCACTTTGCGGAGGCCATCATGGTGATCTACATGGACATGCAAACCGGCAAGGAAATTCGGGAAGCCGGCAGGATTGACGAGGAAGTCCTTGGCACCACCAGGCGTCCTCTCCCCGAAGCAGCCCTTCAGCTGCAGGAAATTGACTTCAGTCAGCCGGCGCGCAACATGCCGCCGCCGCGCGACATCGAAGCGCTCCTGAACGCAATGAGTCGCCAGGGCGCTTGACCAGCCGAAACGCCGGGCATCCAACAGGCAGTACCCGCTCGCAGCGTATCAGAGCGTATGCAGACGGTCGCCGCGAGCGAAACCGAGCAGCGGTACGTCGATGCCCCGGCCGACGGCAAGCACCTTGAACAACTCGCCCATCTCCTGCGGCGTGGTAAGCCGTTGCGCTGCGCGCGCCGCGCGAACATAGTCGGCCGACCCTTCGGGGCCGCGTCGTGCCAGACAGTCGAGCACCCCGCAATTGAACAGAAACTGTGCCTGGCTGGTGTAGCCCAGCACCTCCAGCCCGGCGTCGTACGCCGACTCGGCCATCGCCGTGAAATCCACGAATTCGGTAATGTCGTTCAGCCCCGGCCACAGGAAGGGATCGGCGTGCGCATGATGGCGGTAGTAGCACAGCAAGGTGCCGTTCGAGCGCGACGGCAGATAGTACTCGGCACGCGGATAGCCATAATCGATCAGCAGCATCGCCCCCTGCTGCAAGCGGTCTGCCCATGAGGCCATCCAGGCCTGCCCGGCCAGGTTGATCTCGGTCAGGTATTCGCCCTCTGCGGGCGCCGGCAGTTCCAGCGCGCGGGCCGCTTCGAGCACCGCCCCCTCGGCCGGACTGTCACCCCAGCGAAACACCGCCCCATATTCGCTCTCGGTCAGCACGACACCGCGCTCAAACACGCCGTCGGCGCGCGACACGACCAGATGCACCGGCATCACATCGAGCACTTCGTTCGCAACCACCACACCGGAGAACTGCGCGGGCAGCGCATCCAGCCACTGAACGCGCGCAGCCAGATGCGGTGCCCGTTGCGCGAGGGTGTCAAACTGGCGTTCCCTGAGTTCGGCCGAGAGTTCGAGGATGCCATAGCTGAGCGGGAGCGCACCTCGACGCTCAAGCTCAAGCAGCAGATCGGCCGCAAGCAGTCCGGTCCCGGCACCGACTTCGATCACCTGCATCGCACTGAGCTGCATCACCTGCTCAACCTGACTTGCAAGCGCCTGGCCAAACAGGGGCGTCAGCTCAGGCGCCGTGATGAAATCGCCCCCCGGCCCGAACTTTCTCGCGCCGCCGCTGTAATACCCCAGCCCGGGCGCGTAAAGTGCCAGTTCCATGTAACGGGAAAACGGCATCCAGCCCCCCGCGGCGCGGATTTCGGATTGCAGCAGGGCGGTCAGCCGATTGCTCTGATCAAGGGCTTCTGCGGAAGGCTGAGGCAAGGAAGACATGGCGGCGGCAAAGGTTGGGGACGCGGCATTGTAGCCGAGCGCGCAGGATGAACTGCACCGCGGCCCCCAGGAACCGCGCCAATCAACAACTCTCGACAACCCAAAACAGCACCATGAACGAACAAACCATCGAGCCTGTCATTCTCGTCACCGGCGCCGCGCGCAGAGTCGGCGCTGCGATTGCGCGCGAACTTCACGCCGGCGGCGCTCGCATCGCGCTGCACTATCGCAGCAGCCGGGAAGAGGCCGAGGCGCTCGCGGCGAGCTTTCTCGCCATCCGCCCGGGATCGGCCATGACCGTTGGCGGAGACCTTGGTGCCGATGGTGTGCCCGAAGCGCTTGCAGACCGGGTCCTGGCCCACTTTGGCCGACTCGACGGACTCGTCAATAACGCGTCGAGCTTCTTCCCCACGCCGCTGGGGCAGATCGACTCAAGCGCATGGGCCGATCTCGTCGGTTCCAACCTCAAGGGTCCGCTGTTCCTCACCCAGGCACTCGCGCCGGCGCTCAAGGCGTCACGTGGCGCCGTGGTCAACATTGTCGACATCCACGCTGAGCGCCCCCTGCGACATTACGCCTTGTACTGCGCGGCAAAGGCCGGGCTGGCAGGACTGACCCGCGCGCTCGCGCTCGAGATGGCGCCCGAAGTGCGGGTAAACGGCGTTTCTCCGGGGCCGATCGAGTGGCCTGAAGATGGGCAGATCGCAAGCGACGAGCGCGAAGAGATCGTCCGCCACACCTTGCTGCAGCGCGAAGGCAGCCCGACCGACATCGCCCGCACAGTGCGCTTCCTGCTGGTCGACGCCCCCTACATCACCGGTCAGATCCTGGCCGTGGACGGCGGCCGCAGCGCGCACCTCTGATCGCCCGCTGCAATGCAAGTGTATAATCCGGAAAGACTTTTTTACTGAGCCCCATCGTGAATAGCGTTACGCCCCAAGCCGCCATCGAACAAGCCGAAAACCGCCACTCCAATACCTTTCTGCGCCTGAAGAAGAAGCTCGAGCGTAGCGTCGGCGAAGCGATCGGTGACTACAACATGATCGGCGATGGCGATACGGTGATGGTCTGCGTGTCTGGCGGCAAGGATTCATACACCCTGCTCTCCTGCCTGCTGGCGCTGCGCGAGCGTGCGCCGGTCGATTTCCGCATCGTGGCAATGAACCTCGATCAGAAACAGCCCGGCTTTCCCGACCACATCCTGCCCGCCTACTTCGAGTCCATCGGCGTCGAGTACCGGATCGTCACCGAGGACACCTACTCGATCGTCAAGGACAAGATCCCTGAGGGCAAGACCACCTGCTCCCTGTGCTCCCGCCTTCGCCGCGGCATCATTTACCGCACCGCGGCCGAGATCGGCGCCACCCGCATCGCGCTTGGACACCATCGTGACGACATGCTGGAAACGCTGTTCCTGAACATGTTCTTCGGCGGGAAGATCAAGGCCATGCCGCCCAAACTGGTGAGCGACGACGGCAAGCACATGGTTATCCGACCGCTGGCGTACTGTACCGAAAGCGATATCGCCCGCTTTGCCCGCAGCATGGATTTTCCAATCATTCCGTGCAACCTCTGCGGCTCGCAGGAGAACGCGCAGCGCAAACACATCAAGGCCATGCTCCAGTCGTGGGCACGCGAACATCCCGGACGCATCGAGTCGCTCGCAACCTCGCTCAAGAATGTCGTTCCGTCGCATCTGGCCGACCAGAAGCTGTTTGATTTCGTCGGTGTCGACCGAAATACAACACTGGACGAAGGTGATATCGCGTTCGATCCCCAGCCCATTCCTGAGGGGAACGGAGGAGTGATCCGGCTTTTTTCAGGGCAATAAAATATCCGGCAGGCATCACCGGAAGGCTTGCATCGCTTTCGGCCTTTGATCATTATTGACCCGAGCGCGGCGAATGCCTGCCGCCGGACAATCACCGCGGTAAATCAATAATATGTCCGATCGAAAAAACCTGTGTGTGCTCGTGGCCGAAGTCATCGGGGGGGACCACCTCATTACACGCCTCGGCAAGGATGAGGCAAACCGCGCAGTCGACCGCTGCCTGAACCGTATTGACCGTGCGGTGGGTGGCAATAGCGGCAGTGTTCTTGAACGCACGCAAAGCACCATGACGGCGAGCTTCGAGCGCTGCGATTCGGGCGTTGTCGCAGCCTGCGAAATGCTTGAGCGCGTGCTGAGCCTTCCGCCCGTCAGCGGCACGCAACTGAAGATCCGGATCGGCATCCACTATGGTCTCGCCGATGCCGGTTCGGGCGGAGAAGGGGTCGACGGCGCACATCGGCTGGCACAGACCTGCCGCCCCGGACAAGCACTGGCAAGCAGCACTGCGGTCATGCTGCTAACCCCCTCGGCCCGGCACTTTGCCGGCGCAGAGGCGTTTCAGTCGGAAGCACAGAGCGGGCTGGAATGGCAGGTATTCACCATCGGCCACCGCGTCGGTGTGGTGACGTCATTGCCGCCGAACGCGAAGCTCTCCCAGCGCCTGCGACTGCGCCACCAGGAAGAGGTGATGTTCGTCGAGGAGCACCGCCCCATTGTGCTGCTCGGGCGCGAACTGGGCAACGATGTCGTGATCATCGACGCCAGGGCATCGCGTCAGCACGCGCGCATCGAGCGCAGAAGGGACGGCTTTGTCCTGATCGACCAGAGCTCCAACGGCTGCCACGTCTCCATCGACGGCGACGATGAGCGCTGCATCAAGGGCGCAGAGCTCTCCCTCACTGGCTCGGGACGCATTGGTTGCGGGTTTTCATCCAAGGAAATCGAGCGCGACCTGGTTTTTTTCGACATCGTTTAAGACCGTCCGCAAAGCCAACGCCCAGGCCCTAACGGAAGCACTTCGCGACGGAAGCATACTGAATCACTGAAGGGGGTTCGGCCGGCGCCGCCCCCCCTTCTCGCCCCGCACTCTCAGGGGTTGAGCGCACTCACCCTTTGAGGCACTCGCTCATGAAGACCTTTCGCTCATTGCCCTTGAGCGCCTTCTCGGTCGCATTCCGGTTACACCCTTTCATCTTTTCCTTCTGGGCTGCCTGAAGCGCTCCGGCACTTGCAGGCGTGGCTGACGCGTCCTGTGCCTTGGCCTTTCCTGGCTCAGCAGCCCTGGAAGCGGGTGGCGCGGCCGTAGAAGCCGTCGCTGCCGTCGCCGCATGCTTGCCTTTCAGGCACGCACTCATGAACTGCTTGCGCTCATCTCCCTTCAGTGCCTTTGTCCGCGCCTCCTGGTTGCAGTTCTTCATCCGTTCGTGCTGCGGATTTGCCCAGGCCTCGGCAGGGGATAATGTGGCAAGCAAGGTGGCGGCAGCAGTCGTCAGAATCAATCCTTTCATCACACAACTCCTTGGTCATCAACATGAAAAAAGCGCCGCCATACTCCCACTTGTCATATGCAAACGTCAACTTTGAGAAGCTGAAGGACGCATACCGGCAGATGCTCCGGCATGCAAGCTGGCGGGTATCCGCCCGTGCTTGACGCGGTCAGCGCCGCGCTTGGCGGGCTGTTCGTTTCGGCCTTCCTGTCAGCGACCGTTCTGCCTGGCGGCTCCGAGCTCGTACTTGCTGGCATCCTTCACCAGTACCCCGAGCAACTCGTCTCGGCCCTGATCCTCGCAACCGTCGGAAACACCCTCGGAGGCATGAGCACCTATGCAATCGCACGCCTCCTGCCGCGCAAGGAGCTGCCACAGCGCCTGCGCCAGGTGCAACGCTACGGCAGCGCAAGCCTTGTGCTGTCCTGGGTCCCGGTCATTGGAGACGCCTTGTGCGCGGCTGCCGGCGTACTTCGCCTGAACTGGTTTGCGTGCCTGTGCTGGATGGCGCTGGGCAAAGGGCTGCGATACCTCGCAATCGCATCCGCCATGTACTGAGTACGGGCGGTATAATCGTGCGCCTTGCGATCTCATCCGGCCTTCTCATGCAATCGATACAGCGCAAGGGCACAACTGCCCGTTACTCCGACTCCGTGGTCCACAACGGTGTCGCCTACATTGTCGAAGTCCCGACCTCGGTCGATGGCGACATCGGCAGCCAGACCCAGGAGATCCTCGACAGCCTGGCACGACAGCTCGAAGACATCGGCAGCAGTACCTCGCGCATCCTCAGCGCAAGCATCTACCTCACCGACATGGCCGACTATGCCGGCATGAATGCGGCGTGGGATGCCTGGGTGCCGGCGGGCACAGCCCCTTCCCGTGCCTGCCTCCAGGTCGTTGCGCTGGCGCAACCCGGCTGGCGGGTCGAAATCGCGATCACCGCCGCTGTCGCCTGAAGGGCTTGAAGCACCGGCCCTGCCGGAACCCTTCGTTACCCGTGGCGTCCACCCCTGTAGCGCAGTGTCTGATTCCACACTTCGCATAAGGTCTTGTTTTTTGATGCATGTTGCACTGCGGTTCGTTAAAATCGCAGGTTCCCCTGCAGCAGCCACCTCGGTGCACTAATGACCCAACGCCTGCGAGAAATTCCGTACAACTACACTTCGTTCTCCGACCGCGAGATCGTGACCCGCCTGCTCGGTGCAGACGCGTGGTCCGTTCTCGACGAATTGCGTGCAGAGCGGGTTACCGGCCGTTCGGCGCGAATGCTGTACGAAGTCCTCGGCGACATCTGGGTGGTTCGCCGCAACCCTTACCTTGAAGACGACCTGCTCGCCAGCCGCGAGCGGCGCGAGGCGCTGATCAACGCCCTCGACCACCGGGTCAATGAGGTGGAGAAGCGCCGGCAGGGTAACGACCGCGTCGCACTGCTGATTGCCCGTGCGCGTCAGGCCGTTTCCGATTTCGAGCGCTGGTTCGATGTCACTGCGCGCAAGCGCAAGGCTGCGCTGAAGACGCTCACGCGTCACACTGCACGCGACAATGTCTGTTTCGACGGACACGCCCGCGTATCGCACGTCACCGACGCAACTGACTGGCGCGTCGAGTACCCCTTCGTCGTCCTCTACCCCGACACCGAAGAGGAAATGGCACCGCTGGTACGCGCCTGTATCGAACTCGGCATGACCATCATCCCGCGCGGCGGCGGCACCGGCTATACGGGCGGAGCCGTGCCCCTCGACGCGAATTCGGTGGTGATCAATACCGAGAAGCTGATCACCATCGGCCCTGTGGAAGAGATGGTCCTGCCCGGCGCCGACGGCAATCCGATGGACTCGCCCTACGCCACCATCCGCACCGGCGCCGGCGTTGTCACAGATCGCGTGTCGGAGGCGGCAAGCCTGGCCGGCCGCGTGTTCGCGGTCGACCCCACCTCGGCCAGCGCATCCTGTGTCGGCGGCAACATCGCCATGAACGCCGGTGGCAAGAAGGCCGTGCTGTGGGGCACTGCGCTCGACAACCTGGCGTGGTGGAAGATGGTCACGCCGGACGGCAACTGGCTTGAGGTCGAGCGCCTCGACCACAACTTCGGCAAGATCCACGAGCAGCACATCGCACGGTTCCGTCTGCGTCGCTTCGACGGCTTCACCTACGCCCCACTCGGAGAAGAGGTGCTCTCCATGCCCGGCGCGCACTGCCGCAAGGACGGACTGGGCAAGGACGTCACCGACAAATTTCTCGGCGGCATTCCGGGCGTGCAGAAGGAAGGCACCGACGGCCTGATCGTGGCCTCGCGCTGGGTGCTGCACAAGATGCCGCCGGTCACCCGCACCGTCTGTCTCGAGTTTTTCGGCCAGGTTCGCGAAGCCGTGCCCGCCATCGTCGAGATCACCGACTACTTCAAGCCGGGTGGCGCCGGCAATGCCGCCGGTGTGCTGCTGGCGGGGCTCGAGCACCTTGACGAGCGCTATGTGAAGGCGGTGGGCTACACCACCAAGGCCAAGCGCCACGGCCGCCCGAAGATGGTTCTGATCGGCGACATCGTCGGCTTCGACGAAAACGCGGTGATGGCTGCAGCATCCGATGTGGTGCGCATGACCAACACCCGCGGTGCTGAAGGTTTCATTGCGGTATCGCCCGAGCAGCGCAAGCGCTTCTGGCTGGAGCGCTCACGCACGGCAGCCATCTCCCGTCATACGAACGCCTTCAAGATCAACGAAGACGTAGTCATCCCGCTGCCACGCATGGGCGACTACTGTGACGGCATTGAGCGCATCAACATCGAGCTGTCCACCCGCAACAAGCTTGAATTGTGCGACACCCTCGCCGAGTTTCTGCGTGGCGACCTGCCCCTGGATCAGGGCGATGCGAATCTTGCCGCCGATGAACTGATTGGTGACCGCCGCGAAGCCGCTCTGAACTACATCGAGGCGGTTCGCAAGCGCTGGGAATGGCTGCTGGAAAACCTCGACATGCCGCTGGCCGAAGCCGAGCGCGAGTTCGCCACCTATGGCGTGCAGGCCGGCGAGCTGAGCAATCGTGCCGCCGACCCCAAGCTGTTTCATCGCTTGCAGGATTACTCCATCCGGGTGTCGTGGAAGACCGAGATCAAGCCGCGTCTGAACAAGATCTTCGACGGCACGATCTTCGCCCCGGTTCTCGAGCGGATCGAGGCGCTGCATGCGCAGGTGCTGCGCGGGCGTGTCTTTGTGGCGCTGCACATGCACGCCGGCGACGGCAACGTCCACACCAACCTTCCGGTGAACTCCGACAACTACGACATGTTGCAGACCGCCAACCGTGCGGTTGACCGCATCATGGCGCTGGCGCGTTCGCTCGACGGCGTGATCTCCGGCGAGCACGGTATCGGCATCACCAAGCTCGACTACCTGACCGACGCCGAGATGAGTTCGTTCTGGGACTACAAGTCCAGAGTGGACCCCGAGGGCCGCTTCAACCGCGGCAAGCTGATGCGTGGCGGCAATCTCGACAACGCCTACACGCCCAGTTTCAACCTGATGGGCCACGAGTCGCTGATCATGGAGCAGACCGAGATCGGCGAGATTGCGCACGATATCAAGGACTGCCTGCGTTGCGGCAAGTGCAAGCCGGTATGCTCGACCCATGTCCCGCGCGCCAACCTGCTCTACAGCCCGCGCAACAAGGTGCTCAGCACCTCGCTGCTGATTGAGGCGATGCTCTATGAAGAGCAGACGCGGCGCGGCGTATCGCTGGCACACTGGGCCGAGTTCGAGGATGTGGCCGACCATTGCACCGTATGCCACAAGTGCGAAAAACCGTGCCCGGTCGACATCGACTTCGGCGACGTCTCGATCAAGATGCGCAACCTGCTGCGCAAGCAGGGCAAGAAGTCCTTCAACCCGGGCAAGGCCGCGGCGATGGCCTTCCTTACCGTCAAGGATCCGGCCACGATCAAGGTGATCCGCACCGGCATGATCGAGTGGGGCTACAAGGCACAGCGTTTCGCCTACACAATGGGCAAGCGCTTCGGCCTCATCCAGTCCCAGGTGAAGGCGCCGCCAGCCACGCTGCACAAGGCCCCGATCAAGGCGCAGGTGATTCACTTCATCAACAAGCCGATGCCTGGCAATCTGCCGAAGAAGACCTCCCGCGCCCTGCTCGACATCGAGGACGACAAGGTCATCCCGGTGATTCGCGACCCGCAGAAGGGCAGCCACGACACCGACGCCGTGTTCTACTTCCCGGGCTGTGGTTCGGAGCGCCTGTTCAGCCAGGTCGGTCTGGCCACCCAGGCCATGCTCTACCACGTCGGCACACAGACCGTGCTGCCGCCGGGCTACCTGTGCTGCGGCTATCCGCAGACGGCCGCCGGCGAGGAAGACAAGGGACAGAAGATCACCACCGACAACCGGGTGCTCTTCCACCGCGTTGCCAACACGCTGAACTATCTCGACATCAAGACGGTGATCGTGTCCTGCGGCACCTGCATGGATCAGCTGCAGAAGTACGAGTTCGAGAAGATCTTCCCCGGCTGCCGCCTGCTCGACATCCATGAGTACCTGATGGAAAAGGGCGTGAAGCTGGAAGGCGTGCAGGGCGTGAACTACATGTATCACGAGCCCTGCCACACCCCGATGAAGGTGCATTCCGGCATCGAGGTGGCCAACGAGCTGATGGGGACACGAGTGGACCTGTCGGACCGCTGCTGCGGCGAGTCGGGCACCCTGGCGGTTTCACGTCCGGACATTTCCACCCAGGTGCGCTTCCGCAAGCAGGAGGAGATCGAGAAGGGTGTGGCGCTGATGCAGGAAGCCAGCCCCAACGCCCCGACCAAGATCCTCACCTCCTGCCCCAGTTGCCTGCAGGGGCTGAGCCGTTACGCAGACGACGCCGGCGGCATCGAGCCCGACTACATCGTGGTCGAACTCGCAAAGCACCTGCTGGGAGAGAACTGGCTGCCCGATTACGTCGCCAAGGCCAATAAGGGCGGCATTGAACGCGTGCTGCTGTAAGCAGCGGCGCCAGCAACGGAAAAGGGCGCCACTGGCGCCCTTTTTTCTGTGGCCTGCCGCGTCGCGATCAGGGCAGTTCGTGCATGCGCGCCCACAACTGCGTCATAGCGTCCGCAGCGCCCATGCGCAGGCGATAGTCGACAATATCGCTGACCTCGGTGTCACCCGGATTGATTTCAACCGATGGAATCCCGTTCTGCTGTGCCCACCACACCGGCCCCGAAATGTACGGAAAGACGCTTGTGGTGCCGATGGATACGATCAGATCGACCCCCGACTCGAGCACATGGGTAAGCTGATCCAGCCCCTTTTGCGGCAACATCTCGCCGAACAGCACGATATCCGGACGCAGCACGCCGCCGCACACCGGACACGCGGGCGGCAGATCAAGCCCGGCAAAATCGTGCACGCTACGCTGATGCGGACACTCTGTGCAGCGCAGGTGATGCACCGTGCCGTGGATCTGGATCACCTTCTCCGATCCGGCCATGCGGTGCAAGCCGTCGACGTTCTGCGTCAGCACCCAGACCCCCGGCTTTTCCGCCTCGAGGTCGGCAATGCGCAAGTGCGCCGCACTCGGCTTCGCGCCCCTGCAATTGGATTCGATCTCCCCGATGTAACGCCACGAGATGTCGGGCCGTTGCGCCATCATCTCGCCCGAAAGCGCCTCTTCGATCGTCAGCCCTTCGGCCGTCAGGCGCTCATGATACAGGCCGCCGATGCCACGATAAGTGGGGAGTCCGGAGTCGGCGGAAATGCCTGCCCCGGTAATGAACAACACGCGCTCAGCGTGCTTCAGCAGCGCTGCAACCGCATCAATATCAGCGTTCGTGCTTGACGAAACCGTCATACAGGCAAGACCTCAACCAGACAATCGTAAAAAATCGGCCCGCCCCCCATGTCTGTCAGTGCCGACGAGGTCACCGCATTTGCGTTCTCTCCATCGCCAGAGAGCTTCTGCCACCACACGGACGGACTCACGACGACACCAGCCCGGATGTCCTCGGTGACCACTGCGCGGGCGTGAAAGGCACCACGATCATTGCTGATGCGCACCCGGTCCCCATCGCTGATAGCGCGCTTCGCGGCATCCTGCGGATGAATCTCGAGCTTCGGCGAGCCTTCCTGCTGTACGAAGCGGGGCAGATTGGCAAAACTGGTATTCAGGAAATTGCGGGCCGGCGGCGTGATCAATGCCAGCGGGTAGCGTTGGGCGAGCGCAGGATTGCTCGACACGGACTCGGCCGGCGGCGTCCAGGCCGGCAGCGGGTCATGCCCCTGCGCAGCGAGCGTCTCGGCGTAAAACTCGCACTTGCCCGATGGCGTCCTGAAGGCGCCCTGGGCATACGGCACACTGGGGCGGGGCAGATTCAGCCTGACCCAGCCTTGTGCTTTCAGCGCTTCCGGCGTCACCCCGAATGCGCGCGGATCGTCGCGATTGAAGGCCTGGGACGCAAGCTCGTCGTCGGTTTCGGAAAACAGCGCTTCGGAGAACCCCATCCGCGCCGCCAGCAGGCGGAACACCTCGGTGTTCGGCTTCGCCTCACCCAGCGGCGCAATCGCAGGCTCGTTGGACACTGCGTAAGCGTGTCCGTAGCTGCCATGCACATCGCGGTGTTCGAGCTGGCTGGTGGCGGGCAGCAGGATATCCGCGTAGTCGGCGGTGTCGGTCTGGAACAGCTCGTGCACCACACAGAACAAGTCCTCACGCGCGAAACCTGCCCGTACTTCATTGCTGTTGGGCGCAACCGCCACCGGGTTCGAGTTGTAGACGTAGATGGCCCGCAGCGGCGGCTCGCCGGCTTTGAGCAGGGCCTCGCCAATATTCGACATGTTGATCGTGCGCGGCGGAAAGCGCTCTGCATCCGGATACAGGTCAGGCCGCGCCAGGGCGCGCACATCCTTGGGAAAGTTTCCGGAAACGGAGAGCAGCGCCCCGCCCGCAGCATGTCGCCAGGCGCCGGTCAGGGCGGGAAGACAGGCGATGTTGCGCACCGCCATTCCAGCCCCCGCGCAGCGGTTCAGGCCATAGTTGAGACGAATCATTGACGGCTGCGCGCGCCCATATTCGCGCGCAAGGCTGCGGATTACCTCTGCATCCAGACCGGTGACTGACGCCGCCCATTCGGGCGTATGTTCACGAACACGCTCGGCCAGCGCATCGAAGCCGATCGTGTGCTGCGCAATGTAGTCATGGTCGAGCAGGTTCTCGGCGATCAGCACCTGCATCATTGCCAGCGCCAGTGCGCCGTCCGTCCCGGGCAGGGGCGCGACATGCTGATGACACTTTTTCGCGGTATCGGTGCGCCGGGGGTCGATGCAGATCAAACGCGCACCACGCCGCTTGGCCTCCTGCATGTAACGCCAGCCATGGACGTTCGACACCACCGGGTTGCCCCCCCAGATCAGGATCAGCCTGGCATCGACCAGTGCTTCGGGATCAGCCCCTACGGCCGCACCGACCGTCGCCTTCCAGCCAGCGGCGCCGGCCGAGGCGCAGATGGTGCGATCGAGCAGCGAGGCGCCAAGACGGTGGAAGAAGCGACGGTCCATGCTCTCGCCCTGCACCAGCCCCATGGTGCCGGCGTAACTGTAGGGCAGGATCGCGCGCGGATCGTCGGCGGCGATCTCGCGGAACTTCGCCGCAATGGTGTCCAGGGCTTCGTCCCAGGTGATGCGCTCAAAACGCCCCTCACCCTTGCGCCCGATACGTTTCATCGGATACAGCAGACGCTGGTCGGAATACACCCGTTCCAGATAGTGCGACACCTTGGTGCACAGCGAGCCATTGGTGAACGGCATCTTCTCAGCACCACGAACGCGCACAGCCCTGCCCTGTTCGACGGTGATCTCCATCGCACAGGTATCCGGGCAATCATGTGGACAGGCGGCTTTCACCACCCTGGAATCGATGGCGCTCATCTGGACCTCCGTGGGCGCAATCCGCGCGATGTCAGCGCGGGCGGGATGCAGGGGCCGTCAGTTCAAGGTAGCGACGGCGATCTTCCTCGAAGCGCAGGCGGAGAGACTCGCGTTCGCGCAACTTGGCGTCGATGATCGAGCGCTGGGCAGCGATCTCTCCATCGACGTTGCGCTGATCTTCCACGAGGTCTGGCGGCACGTTCTGGCCGCGATAGGACTCGGCCTCCTGCGCAAAGCGCGCCTTGCGCGCGATCAGCGCCTTCTCACGCACGCGCAAGTCTGCAATCGTGCGATCCATGTCGGCCAGCGCGCGATCGCGACGATCGGCGATCGCCTTGACGCTGGGGTAGGTCTCCAGCAATGCCTGATCCAGCCGTCGCTGCTTGAGCGCAGCGGCCTCGGCCTCCTTGCGACGACGCGCGTCCTCGTCGCGCTCGGCGATCTCCTCTGACGTCAGCGGTGGAGGTACGTAACGCCGCAGCGTGCCGCTCGTGCTGAGCTCACGATAGCCTCGTCCGTAACATGCAGCCGGGAGGATATCCCCGCACACAGGGCTACCGCCCACATCGCAGCAGTAGATGGTCCGTCCCTGCGCCGCCGCGGCCAAAGGCGCGGCAAGCGCGGTCAGAAGCACGAGTTCAACGAGTCGAGCCGACGCCATACGCTTCCCGGTAGGCCTTGACCGCATCAAGATTGGCAGCGAGGTCGGGGCTGTCGGCCAGATAGCCGATAAGGTCATCAAGCGTCGCTACCGCAATCACGGGGATGCAGAAGGTCTCCTGCACTTCCTGCACTGCAGACAGCACGCCCTTGCCGCGTTCCATGCGGTCAAGCGCAATCACGACCCCAGCCGGCGTGGCGCCGGCCGCACGAATGATTTCGACCGATTCACGCACCGACGTACCCGCCGAGATCACATCGTCGAGGATCAGCACGCGGCCGGCCAGCGGCGCGCCAATGAGCGTTCCCCCCTCACCGTGATCCTTGGCCTCCTTGCGATTGAATGCGAACGGCAGCCCGACGCCATCTTCCGCGAGCCGGATCGCCGTACCCGCCACCAGCGGGATACCCTTGTACGCGGGACCGAACAACATGTCGCACGCGACGCCGGCGTCACGAATCGCATGTGCGTAGTATCCGCACAGGGCACGAAACGACACGCCATCGTCAAACAGGCCGGCATTGAAAAAATAGGGCGAGTTACGCCCCGCCTTGGTCACGAATGACCCAAAACGCAACACGCCCTTTTCACAGGCGAGGGCAATGAATTCCCGGCTAAAATCCACGATTCGAATCCTGCATTGCAACATGACTGGAAGTCTGCCCATGTTACGCATCATCTCTGCCAACCTCAACGGCATCCGCTCTGCAACCAGCAAAGGTTTTCTCGACTGGCTCGCAAAACAGGACGCAGACATCGTCTGTCTGCAGGAACTGAAGGCCCAGGAGCCAGACCTGAGCGATCAGATGCGGAATCCAGCCCCACTCAGTGGATGGTTTCACTACGCTGAAAAGAAAGGTTACAGCGGGGTCGGCATCTACAGCCGCCACACACCGGACCGCGTCGTGGAGGGCCTCGGCATTGCCGACATTGATGCCGAAGGCCGCTACCTGCAACTCGACTTCGGCGCCCTTTCGGTCATCTCCCTGTACCTCCCATCGGGTTCCAGTTCGGAAGACCGCCTCCAGATCAAGTTCTCGTTCATGGAGCGCTTCCTGCCCCACCTCGCCGCCCTGCGCGCAAGCGGTCGCGAAGTCGTGATCTGCGGCGACTGGAACATCGCTCACAGGGAGATCGATCTGAAGAACTGGAAGAGTAACCAGAAGAATTCCGGCTTTCTCCCGGAAGAACGCGCCTGGCTGAGCCGGCTGTTCGACGAACAGGGCTGGGTCGATGTCTATCGCAACCTGTATCCGGACGCCGGAGAGACCTGCTACACGTGGTGGTCGAACCGCGGACAGGCCTGGGCCAAGAACGTGGGCTGGCGACTCGACTATCAGATCGCGACCACCGGCATTGCGGAAAAGGCCAGATCTGCCGCGGTATACAAGGAGGCGCGCTTCAGCGATCACGCACCACTCACCGTCGACTACGACTGGGTCCTCTGACGCCGGTCATGCCAGGCGGCTCAACGAAGAGCCCCGCCTGGCGAAGCGGCGACAAACAGCGATCAGGCTTCGGGCGAGCGCTGGACAGCATGTCGTGTGACGCCCCGCACACTCCCCGTTTCCAATCGATTTGCCATCTCGCCGGAAACGGAATAGCGTGGACTCATCACCGCGCAACCGCGCAACCGCGCATTCGTCATAGTTCGCAAGGAGGCAAAGAATGACCGACACGACGCATCCCTCACGAGACAAACTCGTTTCCGACCTGAAGCTGGTGGTATCCGACGCCGAGGAGTTGCTGAAGCTAACGGCGGGCCAGGCGGGTGACAAGATTGGCGATGTGCGCAGTCGCCTCACTGACCGTCTGTCCGACGCCAAGGGCAGAATCGCCGATGCAGAAGCCGCCATTCTCGACAAGACGAAGAAGGCTGCACACGCGACCGATGACTACGTGCATGCCCACCCATGGGAATCCGTTGGCGTCGCGGCGGGCGTCGCCTTCCTGCTCGGCCTGCTGGCTGGCCGCAGGTAAGCCGGCGCAGTGAGCGAGAAACGAAGACCGCGCCTGGCGGACAGCCTGCGCGGCTTTCTGGATCACGGTCTGGAGACGGCGCAGACGCGACTCGAGCTGCTCGCGCTTGAGGTGCAGGAGGAAAAGCTTCGCCTCAGCGGTCTGTTGCTCAATATCGTGGTTTCTGCGCTGCTGCTGGCCTTTGGAATCGTTTTCCTGCTGGTGTTTCTCACCGTGCTGTTCTGGGAGGAGCACCGCTTGCTCGCGCTGGGCATTGCCACCGCCGTCTGCATCGGTGCTGCGCTGCTGACGGCGAGCAATGCCGCACGCGAGATCAGGCGCGGCTCACGGCTTTTTGCATCGAGTCTGGCCGAACTGGCCCGCGACCGCGCGGCCTTGCGCCGCGACGACGAATGAACCCGCGGCTGATCGAATTTGCGCTGCGCAAGCAACGCCTGCAGATCAATGCGGAGCGCCAGCGCGACAATATGGTGCGACATCTCGAAGGCGTCGAATCCATTCTCGATACCGTCGACGAAGTTCGCGACGGCGTAGGCTGGGCGCGCAAGCAGGCACCGATCCTGTCCGGCGCTGCGTTGCTGCTGATTGCGACCAGACCACGCCAGGCATGGCGGCTGGCCAAGCGGGTTGGAATCGCCTGGCTGATGTACCGGCGCATGCAGGGCGGATCCGGCGCGCGGGTCAGCCTGCTTGCACTTCCGCTTGCACGCCGCCTGCTCGAACGCATGTTGCGCAGCTTCGCCGGCAGCCGCGCCTGACACGGCCACCGACGAAGCTGGAGTATCAGGACTGCGCGCGGGTTTTGGGCAAAAGCAGGTTGAGCAGGATCGCAGCGACGCCGCACAGACTCACACCTTGCAGGCTGAATCCGTCAAGATTGAGCGCCAGTCCGCCGATACCGAACACCAGCACCGCTGAAACGATCACGAGATTGCGTGGCTCGTCGAGGTTGGTGCGGTCGGCGATCAGGGTCTTGAGGCCTATACTGGCAACCGAGCCGAAGAGCAGCATCATGATGCCGCCCATCACCGGGACCGGGATCGACTGCAGCAAGGCGTTGAACTTCCCGAAGAAGGCCATCACGATCGCGAACACTGCGGCCCAGGTCATCACCTTGGGGTTGAAGCTCCTGGTCAGCGTGACAGCGCCCGTCACCTCCGAATAGGTCGTCACCGGCGGTCCGCCGATCAGACCGGCAAACAGCACGCCCAGTCCGTCGCCGGCGAGGGTGCGATGCAGACCCGGCTTGTCGGTATAGTCCTTGCCCGTCACCCCCCCGATTGCAACCACGTCACCGACGTGCTCGATGGCCGGTGCCAGCGCAACCGGGATCATGAACAGGATTGCAGCCCATTCGAAGGTCGGCGCAACGAAATCGGGCATCGCCACCCACGGCGCAGCGGCGATCTTGCCGAAATCGACCAGCCCCAGCACGGCAGCGAGCACATAGCCCGTGCCAACACCGACCAGAATCGGTACCAGGCGCAGGAGGCCCCGCCCGAAAACGGCAGCGACCACGGTCGCCCCGAAGGAGACCGTGGCCACGATCATCGCCGTGCCATACGGCACGAGCTCGACCTTGCCGTCTCCCGTCCGCCCCATCGCCATGTTCACCGCGACAGCAGCAAGCGACAGGCCGATGATCATGATGATCGGACCGATCACCACAGGCGGCATGAATCGATGCACAATCTCTGCACCGTGCCGCCACACCAGCCCGGAGAAAACGAAATACACCAGCGACACGCAGGCCAGCGCACCCATGGTGGCAGGCAAACCCCAGGTCTGCATGCTGTAGATGATCGGCGCGATGAAGGCGAAGCTGGAGCCAAGGAAAATCGGCACCTGCCGCCCGGTGACGAGCTGAAACAGGAGCGTCCCGACACCCGCGCCAAGCAGGGCCATGCTGGGGTTGAGGCCGGTCAGCAGCGGCACCAGCACCAGCGCGCCAAACGCCACGAAAAGAATCTGGGCACCAGAAACCGCCTGCCGCCACAATGGGTCGGCAGACTCGATGGGAACTTCACGCATTACCATTCTCCTTGCGCGCCGGCCATGCAGACCGGCTGCGGTCACTACCTTAGTACTTGCCGCGGCATCGTCGCACAGCGCCGGTCTGACGCCGGCATGGCTGCGGACAATGCGCCTGATCAGTTGTGCTTGGTACCGAAGATCTTGTCGCCCGCGTCACCAAGCCCCGGAATGATGTATCCGTGCTCGTTGAGGTGACTGTCGATGCTCGCGGTGTAGATCTCGACGTCTGGATGACGCTCCTGCATCAGCGCAATGCCCTCGGGCGCGGCAACCAGCACCAAAGCACGCACCTGGCCACAACCGTTGCGCTTGAGCATGTCCACGGTCGCCGCAAGCGACCCGCCGGTGGCGAGCATCGGATCGATGATCAGGGACATGCGTTCGCCGAGATGTCCGACGAATTTCTCGAAGTACGGCGCCGGCTGCAGGGTTTCCTCATTACGTGCGATCCCTACGACGCTGACCTTTGCACTGGGGATCATGTCCAGCACCCCATCGAGCATCCCCAGCCCTGCACGCAGGATGGGCACGACCGTCACCTTCTTGCCCTTGATCTGCTCGACCTCTACCGGCCCGGCCCAGCCATTGATGGTCACCGATTCGAGCGGAAAGTCCTTGCACGCCTCGTAGGCAAGCAAACGGGCCAGTTCGGCTGTGAGTTCACGAAACTTCTTGGTGCTGATGTCGCCTTCCCGCATCAGTCCGATCTTGTGGCGGACCAAGGGGTGATTGATCTGGTGGACGGGCATGAAGAATCCTGAGACGAAGGGAGTAGGCGACAGTTTACCTTCAAGTTTGTCCATCAGTCGGGCGATGCGGCCCCAGTGCGATAAAATCCCCTGCTATTGCCGCCCGCGGCCATCACAAACAAGAGAGAAGCAGACCGCCATGAACATGGACGAAATCCGACGCGCCCGTGAGGAAGCCGACTGTCTGGCCAATGAGGAGGCGGTCGAAGGCGCACTCGATCGCATGGCATCCGAGATCACGGCAAGGCTCGCCGACCGCAACCCGCTGGTGTACACCGTCATGAATGGCGGCCTGATTCTGGCCGGGCGCATCCTGACGCGCCTGCCCTTCCCGCTTGAAGTGGCCTACCTTCACGCGACCCGCTACGGACATGCCACCCAGGGCACCCTGCTCGACTGGCGCGTGCGCCCGACGCAGGACCTGCGCACCCGGACGGTACTCGTCCTCGACGACATCCTCGACGAAGGCCATACGCTCAACGCCATCATCGAGTACCTCAAGGCCGAAGGCGCAAGCGAGGTGCTGTCGGCCGTGCTGGTGCACAAGGAACACGACCGCAAGGCCTATCCCGGCATGCGCGCCGACTTCAGCGGCCTCGACATCGCCGACCGCTTCCTGTTCGGCTGCGGAATGGATTACAAGGGATACTGGCGCAATGCCCCGGGCATCTACGCCGTGAAGGGACTCTGAGGAGCGACACCATGCTGATCATCTTCAAATCCGACGCCAGCGCCGATGTCATCATGCTTGGCGACGCCGGCAAGCAAGTCATCGCGGCGATGGGCAAGGACCCAGCGGACGCCAAGGGCATCGTCACCGTGGAGCAGCTGCCCGCAGCCATCACCAGCCTGCAGGCTGCGATCGAAAAAGATCGCGCCCGTCAGACCGAACGCACCGAAGCAGAAGAAGCAGCCGACCGCGAGGAAGGCCGCACCGGCATGGCCGCGCCCGTCAGCCTCGCCCAGCGCGCATGGCCGCTGCTCGACATGCTGCAACAGGCACAGAAGGAAAAAGTGCCTGTCGTCTGGGGCGTCTGAACACGTACCGGCTCAGCCGGCCTTCTTCACCACCAGCACGTCTTCCATGATCAGATACTCGAGATCCGAACCGTAGAACATGTTCAACGCATCGGTCGGCGAGCAGATCATTGGCTCGCCGCGACGGTTGAGTGACGTGTTCAGTGCCACACCGTTCCCGGTGAGTTTCTCGAGCTCGAGCATCAGATCGTAATAACGCGGATTGAACTCGCGCCTGAGCACCTGTGCACGCGAGGTGCCGTCTTCGTGCACGACCTCGGGCACGCGCGACTTCCATTCCTCGGATACTTCGAAGGTGAAGGTCATGAACGGCGCAGGGTGGTCTGTCTGCAGCATCTGCGGCCCGACCGTGTCGATCATGCTCGGGCAGAACGGGCGCCAGCGCTCGCGGAACTTGATCTGCTCGTTGATGCGATCCGCCACACCCTCGGCACTCGGGCACCCCAGAATGGAACGCCCGCCAAGCGCCCGCGGCCCGAACTCCATGCGCCCCTGAAACCAGGCCACCGGATTGCCGTCGACAAGTATCTGGGCGATGCGCTGCGGCACGTCATCGATCTGCACCCACTCGGGTTTGGAAGGGTGGCGGGCGCAGGCCGCAATCACATCTTGATTGGAGTAGGACGGTCCTAGATAGACATGCTCCATCTTCTCGACCGGCACGCCGCGCGCAGCGGACACGTAGGACGCCGCACCCACGGCCGTTCCCGAATCGCCTGACGCCGGCTGCACGAAGAGTTCCTTCACCTCGGGGCGCGCGATGATCTTCTGGTTGAGCTTGACGTTGAGCGCGCCGCCGCCGGCAAACGCCAGCTTTCCGGTGTCGCGCAGGATGTCGCCCAGGTAGTAGTCCATCATCTGCAGCGACAGATCCTCGAACAGCTTCTGCATGCTCGCCGCGTAATGGATGTAGGGCTCGTCCGCCACATCGCCCGCACGCATCGGGCCAAGCCAGTCGATCAGCTTGGGCGAGAAGTAATAGCCCTTGCCCTTTTCCTTGTAGCGCCGGAAGCCGATCACGTTCGCGTAGTCGGTATTGATGACCAGTTCGCCGTTCTCGAACTTAGCCAGCCGCGAAAAATCGTACTTGTCCGGGTCGCCATAGGGCGCCATGCCCATGACCTTGTATTCGCCATCGAGCATCTCGAAACCGAGGTATTCGGTGATCGCACCGTACAGACCGCCGAGCGAATCGGGATCGTAGAATTCCTTGATCTTGTGGATCTTGCCGTTCTCGCCGTAACCGAAGAAGGTCGTGGCGTACTCGCCCTTGCCGTCGATCCCCATGATCGCCGTCTTTTCGCTGAAGCCCGAGCAGTGATAGGCACTCGACGCATGCGAAAGGTGGTGCTCCACCGGCACGATCTCGACCTTTTTCAGATCGAAGCCAAGCTGCAGCAAGGTCCATTCGATGCGCCGCTTGTAACGGTAGTAGCGGCGGTTGCCCATCAGGATCGCATCAAGACCGCGATCCGGCGCATACCAGTAACGCTTGGCATAATGCCAGCGCGCCTTCTCGGTGATGCTGATCGGCGCAAACGGAATCGCCACCACCTGCACGTCCGCCGGCTTGAGGCCGGCAAATTCGAGACAGAACTTCGCAGCCTCATAGGGCATGCGGTTCTTGGCATGCTTGTCGCAGACAAAGCGCTCCTCTTCGGCAGCAGCGATGAGCTTGCCGTCGATGTAGAGCGCAGCGGAAGGGTCGTGCGTCAGGGAGCCGGAAAGGCCGAGAATGGTAAGTGCCACTAGTTAAAACCTCTGAAGTGGGGCACGAAACGCACCGTGCGCTCCGCACAAGGCCTCAGATTATAGCGCTTCAGCGCGGCCGACCCGGAGCCACAAAACCACATCCCGTGCAACACTCCCCCTGCATCGACAAGCGGCGCTTTCGCCCCCCCTTGCGGTCGCGTACAATCACAACTTAAACGATTGAACCAATGCTACTCATGCAGGAAGCCAGTCGGCACCGGATACTGAAACTCTTCGAGAACGAACCTGAAATCAGGTAAGAAGAGCGCGCTCGGCACATGAGCGTAAGGGTTAGCTAAGTCAATTACTGCCTCAAGGACTTGGTCGAAAGAGGATCCATCGGGTTGAACAATTTCCGCAAGATTAACAATAAACTCGCGTACGCATTTGAGCATTGAGCAGAAGGCAAGCATGACCGTGAAACTTCTGCCCTACACGGAAGCCGAGTACAAGCGGGAAATTGCGCGCCTTTGCTGAGAGATCCGTGGCGCCCCATTATCTTATTCACATCAAAATTTCGTTTCCTGAACAAGCCCCTGTGAAAGACCTCAGCTCGCTAAAATTCTCAGGCGTCGGAATCGCTACTACCCGCGCCAGCACAACGACCGGAGCACGCATCGTCGCTGCTGCCATCGCCCGCCCGAGGCTCTGACATGCATTTCGCCCACCCTGTCGACCGCAGAATCCGTTTCGCCCTCGTTGGCTGCGGACGCATCGCCCAAAATCACTTCGCGGCAATTACGCACCACGCCGACCGCTGCGAACTCACCGATGTGTGCGACACGTCGGCCACCGCGCTCCAAGCAGCGGTCGAAAAGACCGGAGCACGCGGCTACACGAACCTGTCCGAATTGCTGCAGCAGACTACCGCCGATTGCGTCATTTTAACGACACCGAGCGGCCTTCATCCTGCTCAGGCGATCAAGGTGGCGGAGTCCGGGCGCCATGTCATGACCGAAAAGCCGATGGCAACCCGCTGGAAAGACGGGCTCGCCATGGTCGAGTCATGCGACAAGGCGGGCGTTCGTCTCTTCGTGGTCAAGCAGAACCGTCGCAACGCCACCCTACAGCTTCTCAAGCGCGCAGTGGAGCAGAAGCGCTTCGGTCGCATCTACAGCGTATCGATCAACGTCTTCTGGACACGGCCGCAGGAATACTACGACAGTGCCAAATGGCGCGGGACGTGGGAATTCGACGGCGGCGCCTTCATGAACCAGGCGAGCCACTACATTGACCTTCTGGACTGGTTGATCGGCCCGGTTGAGAGCGTCATGGCGTATACGGGAACGCTGGCCCGCGATATCGAGGTGGAAGACTCCGGCGTGGCCGCCCTGCGCTGGCGCAGCGGCGCGATGGGCACGCTGAACGTCACCATGCTGACCTACCCGAAGAACCTCGAAGGCAGCATCACCATCCTCGGCGAAAAGGGCACCGTTCGCGTCGGTGGCGTAGCTGTCAACGAGATTCAACACTGGGCGTTCGACGAGGATCTTCCGGAGGATGAGGAGATCAAGCAGGCCAGTTACGCCACGACCAGTGTTTACGGCTTTGGCCACCCCCTTTACTACGACAACGTGATCAATTCGCTGCAAGGTTTGGCCGAACCCGAGACCGATGGTCGCGAGGGCTTGAAAAGCCTCGAACTCCTGATCGCAATGTATCTGTCTGCGCGCGACGGTCGTCGAGTCGCCCTGCCTCTGGAGTACTGAGATGGCCATTACCCTCCATCCCAGTGCGATTGTCGACGCTGGCGCCGAGATCGGTGACGGCTCGCGCATCTGGCATTTCGTGCACGTCTGTGGTGGCGCACGCATCGGTCGTCAAGTATCGCTTGGCCAGAACGTGTTCGTCGGCAACAAGGTCATCATCGGCGACCGCTGCAAGATCCAGAACAACGTTTCGGTGTACGACAACGTGACGCTCGAGGAAGGCGTGTTCTGCGGCCCCAGCATGGTGTTCACCAATGTGCACAACCCGCGCGCCCTGATCGAACGCAAGAACGAATACCGCGACACACTGGTCCGCAGGGGCGCCACGCTCGGCGCCAACTGCACCATTGTCTGTGGCGTCACCATCGGCGAGTTCGCCTTTGTTGGTGCCGGCGCGGTGGTCAACAAGGATGTGCCGGCCTATGCGCTCATGGTCGGAGTGCCGGCACGGCAGATCGGCTGGATGAGCGAGTTCGGCGAGCAACTGGCGTTACCGGCAGAGGGCGACGACGTGGTGGTGTGTGAACACACCGAGGCGCGTTATGTGCTCAAGGGCAAGGTACTGAGCAAGGAAACCTCGAAATGATTGAATTCGTCGACCTGAAGGCGCAACAGGTCCTCATCAAGAGCAAGATCGACGCCGGCATGCAGCGTGTGCTCGCTCACGGCCAGTACATTCTTGGCCCGGAAGTTGCCGAACTAGAGGAAAAGCTCGCCGCCTTCGTCGGCAGCAAGTACTGCATCAGCGTCGCCAATGGCACCGATGCACTCCAGATTGCGCAAATGGCCCTCGGCATCGGACCGGGCGACGAAGTCATCACTCCCGGCTTCACCTACATCGCCACTGCCGAAACGGTCGCTCTACTGGGCGCCAAGCCGGTCTATGTGGATATCGATCCACGCACCTATAACATTGATCCACAACTGCTCGAAGCTGCGATCACGCCGCGCACCAAGGCCATCATTCCGGTCTCGCTCTACGGTCAATGCGCAGACTTCGACGTCATCAACACCATCGCCTCGAAACATGGCATACCGGTGATCGAGGACGCCGCGCAAAGTCTCGGCGCCACCTATAAGGACCGTCGGTCAGGTAACCTGAGTACCATCGCCTGCACCAGCTTCTTCCCGAGCAAGCCGCTGGGCTGCTACGGCGACGGCGGCGCGATCTTCACCAACGACGACGAACTGGCCAAGGTGTTGCGGCAAATCGCCCGCCATGGCCAGGACCGTCGCTACCACCATATCCGCGTGGGGGTGAACAGTCGCCTGGACACCCTGCAGGCCGCAATCCTGTTGCCCAAACTGGAAATCTTCGACCACGAACTGGCGCTGCGCCAGAAAGTCGCCACCAGGTACGAGGAACTGCTCGGCGATACCGACATCGCGCCGCCTAGCGTCGAGCCGCACAACCTCAGCGCCTGGGCGCAGTACACCGTGCAGGTAGACGCGCGCGACCAAGTCCAGGAGCGGCTCAAGGCCGCTGGCATTCCCACCGCCGTGCATTACCCGTTTCCGCTCAACCGCCAGCCGGCGGTCGAGGACAAACACGCCCACCTGCCAGTCGGTGACTTCGTTGCCACCCGGGTGATGAGCCTGCCGATGCACCCGTATATGGATGAGAAGTCTCTGCGTCTCATTGTTGACACCTTGAAGGCGAGCGTTCGCGAATGACGTGCAGAATTCGTACGGTGGTGGGTGCCCGCCCGCAATATCGCGGCGCTCGAGCAGTCAGCTAGGGTCGTCCTCACCGACTCGGGTGGACTCAGAAGGAAGCGTTCTTCTACAGTGCGCCCTGCATCGCCATGCGTGACGAAACCAAGAGGGTCGTGACCGTCGAGATGGGCTTGAAAGTATTGGTCAGTGCTTCTAATAGCGAGATCTTGAAAGCTACTCAGCGAGAACCTCTTAGGAGAAAGCCGTGGTAGCGCAGCCGAATGGAGCGAGCGACTCCGCCGCGAATGCTCTAAGGAAGCTCTGATCTATTCAGAGCCGGTAAAATACTGAAGTCATAA
>TARA_R110001583_G_C5671699_1_pt1 | contig 55673 bp, 48 predicted proteins | sample TARA_R110001583 | Tara Oceans TARA_R110001583 (sample SAMEA4398432) | marine metagenome | biome: Polar Biome; feature: [MES] marine water layer (ENVO:01000295) within the mesopelagic zone...; material: water (ENVO:00002006), including particulate matter (ENVO:01000060) such as...... | reverse complement strand
CAAATCAAAATCTATAAGTTGAGCCATACTGCCGTAAGCTCACATATTCTATAGCAAGTATCACATTTAACTCTTTAACAATAAAATATCCAATCCTTCGGGTCATGTGCCGTATATAAAGTTTTTATGCAGCATGAACGCTTAACTACGAAGACTATTTTAAGTAGATATGATTAAGATATAGAAATGAATGAGCTTGAAAGAGCCGAAGGTCATATTCAGATGTAATTCGAAGTATTCCCGATGGGTTAAACCAAAATCATCCAAGTAGATACATAAATACTTAAGGATTAATTATCTGTACTTTCTAACTGTTTATCTGTGTAAGTCGCTTTTTCATGCTTTTGCCCTGCGGCATCTGCTAACTCAGCAGGCATATAGTTTTCATCATGTTTTGCCAGTACTTCGCTGGCTTCAATACTCAATCCGGTAGGTGGATGCTCGGCTAATGTTCCATTGGCTACAATACCTTGTCCTTCACGGAATAAATCAGGCAAGATACCTTCATAATAAACAGTAACCATAGGGTCGCTCTCTTTAAACTCGATTGGCATAGTCATATCACTAAGCTTAAATGATACTTTTAAACTTTCAGGGTCGCGCTTTACTGTACCAGGAACAACTAAACCACCAATACGAATACGTTGCCCTAAGCTTGGCTTTAATCCGGTTTCTTTTTTACCTTGAGTGATCTCTGATGGCGCATAGAATAAATCAATATTTTGACTTAAAGCATAAAGAACTAGTCCGGCTACTGCGCCTATACCTATTAGAATAGAGGCTACAATGGTAAGGCGTTTTTTACGGCGAGTATTCATTATTCTGTTACCTTATTTAGTACAGTATTATGTTGCTTACGCAGCTCTCGTGCTTGACGTAATTTGTCTTCACGTTGCTTGCGCTTAGCAATTTGATTGATGATTTGTTGGTGACCAGCTTTAGAGCTAATCAATAAAAGGGTAAGTATCAAAGCAGCAGCTCCAAACGATAGCCAGACATAAAAACCATAACCGCCCATATTGATGAAGTCGCTTAAACTATTAAATTGCATTGACTACTCTCCGATTATGACACCAATTTTAATGCCGTTTAATGTAGCTTTGTGTTATTTGGTTGTGTTATTTATTTGTACTAATTCGCGTACCCAAGGACGTATGCTATTGCGCGCTAGGATTTCATTTCTAAAGCGTAAACAGATAATCACGCCAACAAGTAATGAAAAGCCAATAAAACAAAAAATAAATGGCCATAACATGTCAATAGACATTGATGGTTTACCCAACTTGCTCACTGTTGAGCCTTGATGAAGAGTGTTCCACCATTCAACAGAGTATTTAATAATTGGAATGTTGATTACGCCAACTAGCGTAAGAATTCCAGCAGCTTTACCTGCTAAGTTTTTGTCTTCAAAAGCATTATGTAGTGCAATAACACCTAGGTATAAAAATAATAAAATGAGTTCAGAAGTTAAACGGGCATCCCATATCCACCAAGTTCCCCACATAGGTTTACCCCAAGCTGCACCTGTAATTAGTGCTATGACGGTAAAGGCAGCACCCACTGGAGCCATAGCAGCAGCAGAGGCATCAGCAAGTTTTAGCTGCCAAACTAAGCTACTAAAAGCTGCAATGGCCATGGCAAAATAAATGCCCATAGACAAGGAGGCTGCAGGTACATGAATATAGAATATTCTAAAACTATGGCCTTGTTGATAATCTGCGGGGGCAAATAATAATGCCCATACAAGACCTATGCTAAGAAATATCGCCGCAAGGGCGCTTAACCAAGGTAAAAGTTTATGAGTAAAGTGATAAGACACTTCAGGGTTTGCATAAGGGTGTAACCATTTCCACGTTAGTCGGTACTTACTTTTATTCATTCTTGTTATTCCTGAATTATTGTTATCATCAACAGACGAAGAAATAACAATGGATTGAGCAATATATATGGGTATTAATGGTAGCCAGTGACACAGATTTTGTTGCCGGGACGAAGCAAAACTACAAGCCTTCCATTAAAAACTTAACGTATGCTAGGATGGGATAGAGCTTCGTCTCGTACAAATTATCAGCTACTTGTAGTTGTTTTTTTGCGGGACGTTTATTGACGTCTTTTTTTCTATATTTAACACACCATTGTAGTAACTTCCCATTGCTAATTCTAAATCATTTTTTTGGGATTTTATTTTCGCCATCTGCTGGGTGTTTTGCTCTTCTAGCATAGTTAATTGCCTTTTTACTCGCTCAAGCTCCGTTCCTTGCTGTTGGTATTTTAATTCTACAGATGCTAAGTCAGCATCACTTTGTTGAGACTTATCTTTAAGGTTTTCAAATTTTTCTGTCAATTGGCGGTAGTGATGATTTAAGACTCTGCCAGTTAAGTTTAGCGTTTCTATCTCTGTATCTCGTTGCTGTATCTCTTTTTTTAGCAAGGCCCCATCATTTTTATCTAGCTCAGTTAGCACCAGCGCTTTTTCATGTTCAACGAGTTGCCGATGGGACTGTTCAGCATGATAAATTTTATTTAATTCATCATATCTTACCTGTAAATCAACGATCTGTGTTTCTCTTGTCGTTAATTGTTTATGAAAGCTTTTACTATCAAGTGCACTCTGCAGTTTTAGGCTGCTAAATTGCTTCTCTAAATTATCCTCAGTAGATGGTGATGCAAATTGTTCTGGACTTTTACTTTCCATTTCTTTCAATTTTGTTTCGTAGTCGTGTTTTACTTGCTCAGATACAAGTTCATACATTTTGTTTAACTGCGATGAAAGCTCTATTGGAATATTCATATATCTCTCTAAGTTTTTTTACTAAAGATTAATTTATTCGACACTTGATAAATATAAAAAGCAAATATCGCACCAACAGTTCATATAATGAGCTTTTGGTTAGAATACAAAGAAGGAAATAGCGCTTTATCTTTTGAAATATAGGGTTGTTGCGCGTTATAGTGTCATTTTTTTGATTTTTATATGCAGCTAACAGCTTAAATAGCGGGACTTTATATTTAATTCTTTGGGGGGCGTTTTCCTATTTTTGAGACTGTTGTATTAAAGTTAAGAATGTTGATAATTTTGTACCGTTGAGGTGTGTACAAAATATTAGTAACTTCATGCTAATTAGGAGGCTTGTTTGTCCATAGCTATTTATTGCTATCTTTTTAACTAATGAGCATGAGTTAATCTATATGAAACTTTATCATGGCTAACGCACCACATTACACCACTACGCTATATTTGTTCTCGCGCTAATATTACTTTATTTCTTCCTGATTCTTTGGCTTTATAAAGTGCAGTATCTGCTCGTTTTATCATCTCTGTAAAGCTGTCGTTGACTTGGTAATTGGTAACACCAAAACTACAGGTGATTTTTGGTGATGAATCCATTGTCATGAAAGTGTTTCGCAATCGTTCGGCAGTAAGTAAGGTTTCATCAATGTTATTTAGCGGTAATATTACCACAAACTCTTCTCCACCCCAGCGAGCCGCAATATCAGCTTCTCTTAGGGTTTGTTTAGTTTGTTCTACGACTTTAATAAGAATTTCGTCACCACGATCATGACCGTAATTGTCATTGACCAATTTAAAATGGTCGATATCAAACATGATTAGTCCAAATGTTTGATGGTAGCGCTTGGCGGTACTAACTTGTTCTTCAAATCTTTCTTCTAAACTTCGACGGTTTAAACATCCAGTTAATGGATCAGTACTTGCCATGGAGACAAGTTTTTTCTCAAGGTTTTTTCGAATGGTAATATCATGGAAGGTTTCAACATAGTTTTTAACGGTATTATTACTGTTTTTGATGCAAGTAATTGCGGTCCATTGCGGGTATATTTCGCCATTTTTTCGTTTATTCCACAGCTCACCTTCCCAGTGGCCATTTAGGTCGATATCTCGCCATAAGCCTTGATAAAATTCTTCGGAATGCTGCTCAGAGGATAGTAATTTAGGGGTTTTTCCTACAACTTCTTCGGAACTATAGCCGGTGATTTCCTCAAAGGAAGAGTTTACTCTTTGGATGAGCCCGTCCTTATCAGTTATAAGAATACCGGCTTTTGTTTCTAGCGCAACGGCTGCAAGTTTTAATTGTGCTTCAATGGCTTCTTGCTCGGTAATATCAATAATATGGCTTACGTAATGAGTAATCATTTGATTATTATCTTTAACTGGAACAATAGAGAGAAGGCAGGGTAAAGCTAGGCCGCTCTTCATAGAAAGGTTTAGTTTTCCTCGCCACAAGCCCTCTTTTTCAATAGTTTTTTCAACGTCATCTTTATTAAATAAGGATGACTGTTCGTTTAATATGGTGTGTATATCTTCAGTTAAAATGTCTGCCGGTTTGTATTTAGTTAGTTCAATAAAAACTTGGTTAACGGTGGTGAGTTGCCAGTGCTTATTAATAATAAAAATTGCATCACCCGAGTTGAATAAAACTGAAACAAGCTCAAGAGAGTATTGTTGAATTTTTTTGGTCAACTTATTAGTGTGACTAAACCAAAGTGCGAGTGTTAATACAAAAAATACAACAACATGAAAGATGTATAGGGAGGTTGTTTGTTGGTATAAAACCTCTTGGATATAATCATCACTTATTTGATCAATAAGCATGTAATCTACGTTAAAGTTATCGTCTTCTAATAGTAAGGGTTTAAAAATAAAGCTGTGACTGTCTATGGTAATGATACCTTCCTTTTGCTTAAGCATTTTTTGCCATTGCACCGGGAAAGATTTTGCGAAGTTATATTTACTTCTTGATTGAATTTCATTACCCCATTCGGTTTCATTATTTTCACCGTGGATATAAAAACCGTGTTTATCCACTAGCAGTACATTGGTCGCGGTATTTTTCTTTGATTGTATGATGGGGTCTAATAGTTTCTCAGCAAGAATGCTTACTTTTATAATACCGTCTTGACGATTATCAGTGATAAATATTTTACTGGCAATATTAATAATGGGCATTAATGGGTAGGTAGGCTCGTTGTATTCCTTGTTCAGCTCAATCTTTGAAATGTATAGTTTCTCGTTATCTAGTGATGCACTCATAAGGGCCTTTAAATTATTTTTTTGATAAACCACATCATCAGACAATATAGCCTGTTCAATTAAAGGATCGTAATCAACACGTATATTTCCGGCTCTTGAATAGGTCACTAGTTCTATTTTTGCGAACCACTTTAAGCGTTCTGAAATGGTTTGCCAGCCATTAATCAAGAAGTCTCTCGAAAGCTCATTGCCGGTAATTAAGTAACGGTGTAACTCAGTATCGGCGACAAATTGTTGCACCTGGTTTTCCATAAAATCCAAATTATTATGGATAAGAGAATCGAGTGTGTTGAGATTTACAATGGCGCTTGCACTTAAATTTTGTAATTTTTGTTGGTAAATATAATGATAAGAAATTTGTGCTGTTATGCTTAACATGACAAAGACAAGGCATACCTTTATTAAAAATGCCTTGTAAATATTTAATTTAAGCGCTTTAATTTCAGCGGGTGAAATCATTTCACTGCGCATTAATATAGAGTCACTTTTAATCAACTTTATCGCTCCTTAGTTAATCATTTGTTATTGAATCTAGGCTAATAGGAAGAGTGATGATAAATTCGCTACCTTCACCTTCAATTGATGTTACAGCTAATTGTCCATTCATTTTATTGATTAATGAATAACAAATCGATAAGCCTAATCCGGTTCCCTTGCTCTTAGTAGTAAAAAATTCTTGACCTGCTTGGGCTATAATCTGCTGCGACATACCTTTACCATTGTCCTTTATTGAAACAGTAATTAAGTTATCCTTTAGGGCAGATGTAACGATTATCGTGGCATTTTCGATGTTCTGTTCAAATGAGTCCATTGCATTACTAATAAGGTTTTGTAGAACTTGTATAAACCTATCATTAATTAATTCTATCGCTGGAATGCTTCTATCTAGTTCAAGTTTTAAATCTATTTGCCACATACGTTCATCATGTACCACTAAACGACAAGTTCTTTCTATGATGTCGTTTAAGTCAGTAAAGGTGCTGTCTGTTGACGGCATATTAGAGAAGTTACTTACATCTTGAGATATGCGCGTTAAGCGATTTAATTCAGTTGAAATCATGGTGAAAAAAGTATCCAACACTTCTTTTTCTGTTTCGGCAACTTGCTTTGATTTGATCACTTCTTTAATCTCATTTAACAAGCCAGAAATGCTAGCAAGTGGATTCCCCATTTCATGAAGAATGCCCGAAGCTAGTGTGCCCAAAGAGGCCATTTTCTCTTGGTGATAATATTTTCGTCTAGCTTCTTCTAGTAGTAATTCGGTTTCTTTACTATCATTAATATCGATTGCAGTACCCAAAAAACCAGTGAGTTCACCTTGATTTGAATAACAGCTATTTCCCTGTAATGTTACCCAGCTATAGATTTTCTCATAGTTTTTAAGTCGGCATGATAGCTGAAAAGGTAAGGCATTTTCGATGAGTTTATTATAGGTATATTCGACTAAGTCTCTTTCTTCTGGGTGGATGTTTTGTAGCCAACCCAAGTTGAGCTCTTGGCTGACATTATTGCCGGTAAAGTTAATCCAACCATTACTAACGAAAGTCCACAGTCCTTTGTTATTAGCTTGCCACATCATAATTGAAGATTGTTCTGTTAACAGGTGAAACCTTGCTATGCTCTCATCAAGTTTTGATTGGGTTTTCTTAACTCGCAAGCCTAAAAAGGCGGTAACTAAAACAACAAAAATGGCCAATCCCCTATTGGCCAAGACCATCCATTGAATACCTAGTTCATCGGAAAGGAAATACCCCAAGACGGTTAAGGTAATACACAATAGAGCAAAAAATATAGTGGGGTTATTTTTTCTTGTTTTAAGGGAAAACAAGATAACGATGATATATGACACACCAACAGCAACACCTAAGGGGATTGACAGATCAATGGCAAAAAAGACCCCGCAGAGTATTAAACAAAAAAATATAATTCTTCTGTCAGAGTAATCATTTATGCCCATAAGTACCTCATTTACCTTAGTCAATATGTGTTGTTAATTGCTCGTACGATACTGTATTTTACTCGTTGTAATACATTTTTCTATTGTCAAAGATCATATCTTTATCATCCATATCAGTTTGACCGCTTTCATGGTACTTATCGCCGCTATTTTTTCTGCTTTTTGTTAGCTGTTCAAAGCGTTTTGTGTCGGTTAACAAAGCTTCTTGTAGATCTTTTGAGCTTTCAAGCAAATTAGTAACCAGGTCCTTCATCTTTACAGTGTAATTGCAATCTTGAGCAGCCGAAGAGAGTAATATTATTGCGGAATTGTACTGCATAATGGCTAAGCCCGGTCTTTCATTCTTAATGCAGTCATCAGCACTTTCAAGTATTAATTCTAAACGTAATCTTGTTGCTAACTTCCTGAGCTCTTTTACTTCATTCATATAGATGGCTTGATCTAGGATTCCATCCAGAAAGTCTTGTTTGAGTACAGTTATAAGTAAAAAAATATTTGTGATCATCTCCTTAAGTGCACTTTCTGACTTGGGTTTCAGTATTTCATCATAATAATGAGCATAATTATTAGGTAGAGCCAAAAGGTGTTTGTCTACACTATTTATTTCTCGTCTAGTTTTCAAGCTAGGATGAATTTTGTTAATTGTTAACAGTAACGTCTTAATTCTAAGTAAGCATACTTGTTGACTCAAAGGAGACATGATCACTCTAGCATCACTAGTGATTAATTTACCTAAAGTGTTTATCTTCTTATGAAGAAAGTTTAATTTCTTACGGGTGTTACTTTGGTTATATGCTAAGTGCTGTTTCATGGCTTCATACACTACGAAACAGAGTAAGCTTGCTAGAATCAAATAAGTTATAGCTATTATTATATTGCTCATTTATTTAATTCTATCTAGTTCTCAAACTCTACTTCACCTAAAAAGCTTACTCGGCCTTGATGTCCGTTGTAGTGTATTATTTTTGCTACATGTGCACTGCGATCACATGCCAAATGATCAAGTTGCCAGCCTGATTGCCCTAGCTTAAAAATAATATTTTTTTGGCTATGGGACAGTTCATTCCAAGTCTCTAGGAAATTCGTTTTCTTTAAATTATTTTTTCTATCATTATTCATGTCGTTGCCTCATTAGATTGTCTGGAAAGTAGTAGCCGAGCCTAGCTAATACATTTCTAACGAGCAACTAGCAAGCCAAAATGATAGTTAATCGTCCTTACTGGTTTAACTCATTGTAAAATCGATGTATTGTGTGATGCTGTCATCTTTTTAATAGCCATTAAGGGCTGTTTTTCTCTGCTATTTTAATTTAGCCATATTTATTGCTTTATACTTTTCTCAATTTTGGTAGTGGAAACAAGTAATAATTCTTAATAATGAGAATGTTTTATACTTTGCTGAATACTTGTGACGACTTTAATATCACATAGCCTGTTATTTAGACGAAAGTGATGATTAACAGTGTAATAAGGGCAATTTTATAATACTGGTAAGTTATTTGCTTAAAAATGTTTATAAGCAAATTTGCAAAAGGTTAATAGTTTTGATTAAAAAGTTTTTTTACATTTTATTGATCTTAGTTCAAACGGTAGTTTGGGCAGATGATAGAGTATGGGCAAAAGTTAGTGAAGATGGTAACCATGATTTAGAGAATGCAGCACTGTTACTTTTGCAGAACCCGAAAGACGTTTTTAAAGCTGTTCCCGCAGATTATGCCGGTATAGGTAATCAAGTGGATTGGGTAAGAGCTTTAGCTGAAAATGCCATTGCGCCAAGAAGTCAGCTGAGTGATACCACTGAGGTTAATGTGCTTGATTTAGATATCATTATGGACGCCACAGGGGAGATGGCTTTAGTACGTTTTCCTCATAAAGCTCATACCGAATGGTTAGATTGTACTAATTGCCATGATAAGTTGTTTAAAAAAGTAGCGGGTGGAAATCCGGTCAATATGTTTGCCATATTAGCGGGTGAATACTGCGGTCGATGCCACGGCGCTGTCGCTTTTCCATTAACTGAATGTCGAAGGTGCCATAGTGAGAGTCGTAAAACCTTTACCGGTAAAGCTGGTGCGCAACCAGGGCCGGGCAAAATCTACCCAGCTGTTACTGAGCAAAAGGTAGTAAAATGAATAATATCGTTAAATTAATAGCCTTCAATTTATTTTTTATCGCTTTGGCATCTATTCCACTTAATAGTTACGCAGAATATGCCGATGTTATCTTAAATAAATATTCAGAGGCAAATGGTATGCGGCCGGTGATATTTCCTCATTGGTTTCATCGCGTTAGGTTTCGCTGTAAGGTTTGCCATTCAGAATTAGGTTTTGAAATGAAAGTTGGCGCTAATGATATTAGCATGGTCAAGATTATGGATGGTCAGTATTGTGGTATGTGCCATAATGGCGAAATTGCCTGGAATATTGACCAATGTGATCTTTGCCATTCAGGAAAGCCCGGCTTAAAAAGTGGTATTAAGGGTGGCCATAAAACCGGAGGACCTTCAGTTTGGTAATCTCGATGAGATATTTTACTTTGATTGCTTTGGCCTATATGACTATGTCATGTAGCGCAACAAAAAATATCGACAAACGAAATTTTGAACTGATTATACAAAGCCAAGATGTTAATCGATCGTGGCCAAGAGGTTTTAGTCGACCCCACTATGTTTACCTTGGTGATATTTACGGCGAAAGAAATTTAACGGAAATAAAACAGCAGCACGAAGGGATACTTAGCAAATTATGGTCTTTGCTTACCGGTAATATTAACAAAGAGCCAATTGCGCTTAAAAGACCTCAAGGTATTATCAGCGATAAAAAGGGCATGCTCTATATTTCAGACGTAAGTCACCAAGGGGTTTTTGCCATTGATACCGTTAATGGTACTCTCAAACTATGGAAAAGTGCAGGGAAAAATACTCACTTTAATACTCCAATAGGTATAGCACTCATTGATGACAATGAGCTGTTAATTGCCGATGCGGAGCTTGGTTATATTGTTCGTCTTGATGTGCAGGGTAAGCCAATAGGGCTTATAAAACATGATTCCTTAATGCGACCAACAGGTATTGTTTTTGTCAAAGAGCAACAACTTATATATGTTAGCGATACCAGTAATGATGATATTAAAGTTTTTAATCGACAAGGCGAGTTGCTAAGAGTTATCGGCAAATCAATTAATGATAAGCTGAGTTTAAATGCGCCAACTTTCCTTGCTCAACATCCGCAAGGTTTACTTATTTCAGATACCTTAAGTGCTCAAGTTAAACTCATAAAACCTAATGAAAGCGCAGACGCACTTTCGGTAATCTTTGGCAAGAGAGGTATGAAATTAGGTAATTTAACACGGCCAAAGGGGGTCGCGTCAGACTCTGCTGGTAACGTCTATATTATTGAATCCTATTTTGACCATTTATTGGTATTTAATGACAAAGGTCAGTTTTTATTACCGCTTGGTGGCACTGGCTATGGCGCTGGGGAGTTTTACTTACCTAGTGGCATATGGATAGATGATCGAGACAGGATTTACATTGCAGATATGATGAATGGTCGAATTTCTGTTTTTCAATTTTTAGGGGGTAATGAGTGAAAGCACATTACTATTATTTAACCGTATTACACTTTACTTTTTCTTGCCTCCTCGCCTTGATGGCAAGCTTTACCGTATTGGCGGCGACAGAGTCAAATGTGCAGCAAACAAAGCACAATTTCTCGACCTCAGGCAGTAACAGCGTAAAAGCAACAACAGAGTCACAAGTGTGTGTGTTTTGTCATACGCCACATGGCGCAACAGAAGAACAAGAAGCGCCTTTATGGAATCGACAACTTAGTCCGCAAGCCTCGTATTCTATGTATGACTCTCTCTCTTTAGATAGTACTGATATGTCCTCTGCGCCAGGGGGAAGTTCAAAGTTATGTCTTTCATGTCATGACGGTACCTTAGCAATAGGCTCAGTTAATGTGGCTAATGGTCAAGAAAATCCTGTTATTGCCATGAGTGGCACTTTACCCGATGGAACCATGCCTGCGGGTGAGGGCAACACCACTGGTTTTACCCGAGACTTGGGCACAGATTTAACCAATGACCATCCTATATCTTTTACTTATGATGCTAGCTTAGCCAGTGCAGATGGGGAGTTAAGAAACCCAAGCACTGCGGATCATATTGGTGACAGGGTTCCAGGTAACCACCCTCAATTTCCCACTCAAAACGGTCAGGTGCAATGTACGACCTGTCATGATCCACATTTATTTGATCCTGAAGATCCCAACCGAAAATTTTTACGTGGTAATCGATTGCAAAAAGCAACCCCTACAGGAGGCAATTATGATGAAGCAAATGACCAAATATGCTTAGCTTGTCATGATAAAGCCAATCAGGCTTGGGCGATGTCTGTTCATGCTAATAGCACTGATGCTAATGAAAGCTATGAAACTAATGCCGCCACTTTACGAGAATTTCCAGCCAATACCAAGGTATGGCAAGCGGGCTGTTTAAACTGTCATGATACTCATACGGTTGATGGCTCAAGAAGATTGCTACGTGAAGGGGTTGATTCTCCTGGCGGTATAACCACAGCTAAAGCTAGTGGTAGTCCGGCCATTGAAGAAACCTGCTATCAATGCCATCGGCCTCAATCGCAGAGTGTGCTTACTTCAACATCAAACAATGTGCCTGACATTTATAGCGACTTTAATTCAGCGCGCCATATGCCGATCACCAATAGCGATCAACAAAAAACAGCGATCCATGATATTAAAGACAAAGATTTTACCGAAGCTAGAGGGAAATTAGGTAGGACAAATTCTCTTAATCGGCATGTTGAATGCACGGATTGTCATAACCCACACCGAGTGATGAAATCTGATAAGTTTAATGATATTGGCTCTGAGAGTAGTGGCACCCATAATCACGCTGCCGGACATACCAATATTGCCTCTGGTGCACTTAAAGGCTCTATTGGTATAGAGCCTATTTATAGTAGTGATAAGTTTGAACCCGATCACAGCGCGGCAGATTTAATTATTAGTTTTGCTGTAAAGAAAGGTGTGCCAAACCCAGGTGCAAGTGAAGCCGTTTCTTCAACTTGGGTCACTCGAGAATATCAAATATGTTTACGTTGTCACTCTAATTACGGTTTTGGCACTATCCCTCCTAGTTTGGGGCAATCTGGCGGCGGCACGCCTTCAGGTACCAATGGTGTGACCTTGTTAACTAACCAGGCGATGGAATTTCAAGCACCTACTTCTCATAAAGGAGAAGTTACCGGACCAGGAATGGCGACCAATAACCATAGATCATGGCATCCAGTAATGGGACCTACGGGCAGAAGCGCAACAACCCGCAGTACAGGTGCCAGTAACTGGCTGGCTCCTTGGAATGGTTCATCGGTAGGCACACAAACTATGTATTGTAGTGATTGCCATGGTAATAATACGGCTAATGGCACCACTACACCAACGGGTGACAATCCGTGGGGCCCTCATGGCTCTAGCAATAATTTTGTCCTCAAAGGCAGTTGGAATGGCGCAACGTCAGGTAGTACGGGTACAGGGGAATTGTGTTTTCGCTGCCATAATACCGGTTATCGCAGTGGCATAAATTCTGGTTTTGATACCGACAAAGGAGAGGGCCATGAATTACATTCTGACAAGATTAGAAATGCTTCACCGCGAAATGCTCTGCGTTGTACCATGTGTCATGTAGCGCTGCCTCATGGCTGGAAAAATAAAGCCTTTTTAGTGAATTTAAATGATGTTGGCCCAGAGGGCGGGCAAGCTGAAGGCACCAATGTTGGTGGCACTTCATTGACCAATGGCCCTTATTATAGGAAAGCTTACCTTAGGGTGGTAAATTGGGCTAAAAGTGGTCAATGGAAAGAAAGTGATTGTGGTAAATCAGGCAGTAATAATGGTCGAGATTGGATGCAAAACACATGCGATTGAGTACTTTTTGGCTATATTTATCAGAGGATTAACATGAATCAGCTGATAAATTATTTAGCCTCACTAAAGTTAACTTTTTTCTTGCTGATACTACTGTTAGTGACCATCATGATCACTCATAACGGAGAGCTCTCTTACGTCACCTTTTTATCACTGCCATTATTTTTACTTTGCGCAAACTTAGTCGCAGCCATCGTAAGTAATAAAGCCTTCCAACAAAACTTGCCCTTACTTTATTTTCATTTAACCTTACTCGCCACTGTGATTTTAATTGCCTTGAGCCAGCTGACATTTTTAGAAGGTTGGGTTGAACTTAATGAAGGAGAAACATTCACAGGCAAACTTGATGGCCAGACACAAGGGATTTTCCATCAATTTAACTTACAAGCGGATGATTTTACTAACTTAGCCGTACAGTTAGAGTTTACCCCACTTGTTGCGATTACCGCTATTCGTAGTCGTGTATTAACTAGCATTAATGAGCAAGAACAGGAGTTTGTTATAGGTGAACATAAACCGCTAGTTATAAGGAATTATCGCTTTTATGTAACACGCAATGTTGGCTATTCAGCAGAATTTACTTGGCAAGCTTTTAATACCCAGGGCAAACATTCAACCGCAGAAACCGGCACTTTAAACTTTCCGCCGTTTTTATCGAATGAATTTGGACAGACCAATCAATGGCAGCCATCGAATAGTAAAACAGAGCTATGGTTTTTACTACAGCCAGAGAGTGATATTTTAGCGGAGAAAAAGCCAACGCAATTGACTCTGCCTCAGAATCATCATTTAGTGATCCGCAGTGGTGAACAAAGGCATATCATGAGGGTAGGCCAACAACTAAAACTAGCCGATGGGGCATTAACTTATCACGGTTTAAGAACGTGGATGGGTTACAAAGTGCACTATGATCCTTATAAATCCTACTTATTAGCTTGTTCAATATTAACAGTACTGTGTCTAGCTTGGTTCTTTTGGCAAAAGTTTACCCGAAAGAGTTGGTTAGCACCTACTACGTAAGAAACTTCAATTAATTAATGCGATTGAAGTTATTACGGCATTTTACTTGCTTAGCTTATTGATTCCATTCTGATTAAGTAAGTGACTAAAGTCGCTATTAGTTTGATGTTAGTTAAGCGTTAAGTAAATAGTAGGTAGCTATTCATGCTCAAAACCAAAACCAGATTACCCTTAGCGGCAAAGCGAGATAAGGTTGCTTTCCTTCAGTGCCTACTTTTTGCTTGCACAAGTATAATGCTGTTACTTAGCAATACTGCCGCGGCTGAAAACCTCCATGGCTATAAACCTAAATATAATACCACTTATCAGAAGTTTCTCGCTAAGGCTCAAGCGGGGGATATAAAGGCGCAAAACTTTATCGGTTATATGCGATTTTATGGTGAAGGGATAAAACAAGATTATCAGCAAGCGCATTATTGGTTTCACCTCGCGGCTGAGCAAGGACATTTAAAAGCACAAAGAAATTTAGGGCTCTTTCATGCAAGGGCCTTGTCACGAGTTCCAGAGCAGTATTTTGATGCAGAGGAGTCGAACTTATGGCTATCAAAAGCGGCTAGTAATACCCCTCATTCCGATGTAAATGAAAATTTAAACAAGTTAAGCAATAATGTCGAATATTTTCAAAGAGGCTCCTCATTTGATAATGGCCGAAAAGTTTATCGTAGCTTTTGTGCAGGCTGTCATGGCTTTGATGGTAATGCTTCCTTTAAGCTATCCCCTTCATTTGCTAAAGCTGACCGGCTAGAAAAACAAGATGTGCTGTTACTTACCAGTATTAACGACGGCTTAAATATTATGCCAGCGTGGCAAGGGGTTTTATCTAAAGAGCTACAAAATAGCGTGTTACTTTATATTCGAACGGCTTTTAATGCAGAGCAAACTTCCGAACAAGACTTGATGTTATTAAAACAAGCGAATAATGAAGGAACCAAGGGACTTTCCTTAGGGGCGAGAACATACGCCAAATTTTGTGCCGGCTGCCATGGTTTTAGCGGTGTTGCCTATTATGTTAACTCGCCATCTTTTGCCTTAGGGCAGCGTATGAATAAATCGAATACTGCTCTGCTCAAAAGCATCCGCTTTGGCGTTAATCTTATGCCAGGGTGGCATGATAAGCTCTCTCATCAAGAAATATTGGCTTTGGTTGAATTTATTAGAACACTAGCAACTGAGTTTAATGTCGGTATTGAACGTGAATTAAATAAACCGACAAGTCGATATTATATTTTTAACCCCGCAGGGACTAACTAAGTACTATTATTGTGCTTATCCAGAGCTCAGGTTACTTAGCTATTCTCAAAAATAAAGGCGGAATTCTCACCATTGAGAAAATACCATGATGCTAGTCTTTGCACGCTAGCATCATGGGTTAATATTCCGATGTCGTTGCCAATTACCTATACTGTATTGCAAAGTTAACTTCCTAAATACCCTAAACTTGCTCTTTACTAGTATCCCGTGATAAGGCTGTTTTTATTTTAGGTCTAGCCGTCTCATTTTGTCTTTCTGGCTTGTATTTTGCTCTATAAACAGGGTACTGAGTAAAGTATTTAAAAGGCTCAGTATTTGATGATGGTTAATAAATGAATAGTTTCATTTAGATGTTTAACTTAAAAAATGATAAGGCAAAAAAATGTTTAAGACTGCGTTAATTGCTACAGTAGTTGCCATGACTTTCACCACCACAGCCAATGCTGCTGACGGTAAGGCAATTGTAGAAAAATCATGTACAGCTTGTCATGCTGTAGGTGTAGCCAATGCACCTAAAGTTGGTGATAAAGCTGCATGGGATACCCGTAAAACAAAAGGCATAGATGTATTGCTGGCAAGTGTTAAAAATGGCCTAAATGCTATGCCTCCTGGCGGTATGTGCAATGATTGTAGTGACGATGACTATAAAGCGGCCATCGACTATATGTCAAAGTAAATAGTTTATATGTGTAAGTGTAAAGCGTAAATGTAAAGCGAAGTGTAAAAAGCCCGAATCCCAACCTCGGGCTTTTTTTTGTCTATTTCTGCTGGGATATCATTGCTGTACTAAGAGGGCTGTTTTTTTATGCTAAATGTTATTAAACCACGCCTCTATGTGGTGTCATAGAAATAAAAGGCACACCAAAAAAGGTAATAAAAGCAACAATAAAAACAATAATTATCATTACCGAACTTAGTTCTGCTTTAATCTTCCAAGTGACTCTGGCGTGCAATAATAAGGCGACTAATAACCAAGAAATAAAAGACCAGGTTTCAAGCGAGTCCCAAGCCCAATATCGTCCCCAGGCATCCTGAGCCCATATTGCCCCAGCAATGAGCATTAAGGTTTGAAATACCAAGCCTGCGGCGACAAACCTAAACGCTAATACTGCCATATTTTCATTAGCAGGCATCATTTTGAACCAAGTACGACACTTTCTTATTTGTCTTAGTAAAATTAATGTTGACAGCGCCACAGCAAGGTAAAATAACGCTAAAAAAACCTTGCCAAAACCGACATGAATATAAAGCCATATGGTGTGATACGTTGCGGGGTACATGGCGGCTTCTGAAGGCGCCAGCAACAACCACGCCATCATCATAAATAACACTGGTTGAGCAATAACGAGGGCAAACCTAATTTCTTTAATTCGCCAGAAGAAAAATAACCAAATCAGGGTGAAACTCCAAATGTTGCTCGATAAAATTTCAAACATAGTGACAAAAGGACCATGATAAACACGATACCAGCGTAAGGCTATTGCTAAGGTATGAATGATGAAAGCTAAGGTCGTTAAATATGGGATGATAATAGGTATTTTTCGCCAGACGATGGTTGTGATAATCGCAATACATCCTGAGAAAACATAAAGTACCAATGCTGCCCATAAAAAAAGCAATTCATTTGGGTGGGAAGATAAAGTGCTTAACCATGTATTCATGACATTCCTATGAAATTATTATTGTTTTTTGACTTAGAATAAAGGGATAGATAGCGCTTTATGCTAGAGTCTATTTATTTAATTTTCAGCGCATTAGTTACTGTGCGAGTTTATCATTACTCTCAGGCAAATGAGTATATGACATGAAAAGTTTATTAAAGGTTATAAATGGTAAATTTTAAGCAAAATAAATATATTCGACCAATAGCATTGCTCAGTACTATTTTAGCGATTTTTTTGGGAGGGACCTTATTATCCTCTGCGCCAGATACTTGGGTCATTGGTGATGACAAAGATTATAGTGATCAAGCGGCTAAGCCAACTTATTTACTTGATCAAGGTCAGGCTAAGGTTGAAAATAATGCTCAATCCAAAATTCTAGCGAAGTTAGATCCCAACGGCCATAGTAAACAGCAGATAGCACTTCGCACCAAACAACAATTTGAAGATGCGGCTAAATTATTACAAATTGGACATTTTCAACAAGCCATTACTGTTTTACATAAAGTACTGGCGCAATACCCCGATTTACCTGAAGCACATACTAACTTGGGTTTTGCCATGTTAAATTTGGGCGAACTTAAAAAAGCCGTTAAGTCTTTTAATTATGCGTTATCTATTCGTTCAGATGAAGCTAATGCCTATTATGGTTTGGCCTTGGTTGCAGAAAAAGAAGCGGAATATGAAATTGCTATGGGGGCAATGAGAACCTATATTCATTTGCGTAAGAATGACATTTATATTGGTAAAGCCAGAGCCGCATTGGACTTTTGGACAGCAGAGTTAGCACTACAACGGAAAAAAAGAGCTACCGCCACTGTCGCTAAAGAAGCAAAAAGTAACTAAATTCACTATCAGTTAACACGAGAGTGAACTTAATTAATTTGATTTTATTCAGCGTTTTGGGTTAGAACAGGTCGTAAATAAGGCACACTAGCAATATGACTTAACATCAAGTCTGTTGCCTCTTTTGCATCCCAGTCTGCAAAGCTTCGCATGTAACTCACCACTTCTCCGTGTCGGTTGATAATGAAACTAGCTGGCACAACATCGGTCGGTAAAATTTCGCCTAGTTTATGGTCATTATCGATATATAAACCCAGCGAGGTGATCTTGAGCTTCTCATAGAAGGCATAAATCTCTTGATTTGATTTCTCTTTGTCAATTGAAATGGCTAATAGTTTAAAGTCTGTGCCAGCAAGCTTATTTGATAGTCGTTGCAATGCTGGTAACTCTCTTAAACAAGGCCCGCACCAAGTCGCCCATAAGTTTACCAGTAATACCTTCCCTTTAAAGTCAGCAAAATTTACCGCATTACCATCAAGATCAAAGAAGTCGACTGGCTTTAAGTAGCTCGCCGGTGAAACGTCGATGAAACTGGCTACAGTACCATCACTGGGCTCTGACTTTTCATGATCGGCAAATGATGAAAAAGCACAGCATAGCGCTGCTATAAATAAAGAAGCTTTGAGTATCATTGAATATAGGCCTTTTTTTGTAATTGAAAAATACATTTTGGTAGCAACAGTTATTAATAACCGCCTTTTTTACCTATGCCTAAATATGTTAAATCCCAAGAAACAATAAAGGGTTTAAACCACTTCTTAGGCGCAGTTTCTTTATCCATATGCAGCATAAGAGTAGGCGGGGTAACTCGATACTTGATCGAATATTTACCAATACCATTTAATTTTACGTTGTTGCCATAATGCGGACCATCATTGGCCACCATAGGCATTAAGCTACCTGAAGTAAACCAGTCGCTGCCTTCTTTTTCTATTCGATAATCAACTTTTAAATACGGCATCCAAGCGCCTGTTTTAAAACTGTATGGGTTATCATCTGTGGCTGTGACCCTAAGCTCTAAATGGATGTCTGCACCATCAGGAATGTTATGATCCATGGCATCCATATTCATCGGCATTTCATGATCCATATCCGTCATATCCATGGTCTCTGACATAAGCACAGGTTGTATATACATACCTCTAATCTCCATGCCATAGCGAATAAAGCTATCTTTTTGGGTTTGACTAGCATTCACCGCAGAGGCAGCCAGCAGTGATAGCAAAAGAATTGTACTTTTAACATTCATAATTATCTCGTTATAATTTAGTTCTAATAAAACAGTATTACAGACCAAAAATGGCCGGCCACCAACAAAGGCCAACAAAGAGACTACCAATAAGTCCTGACAGACAAGGCAATATTCTTGCCAAAGTAGCTATTTGTTGACCAGCTAAAATTTTCCAGTTTAATCTTAAGCTCCATATAATACTCAGGGTAAATAACAGCAACTTTATGACAACAATATTGACATCGCTAAGTCCAAAAAGGCTTAGCCATTCAAACAATTTACCGCCCAAGCCAATTAAGAGAGAGACCATAGCAACAGGCATATGCTGATAGGCCAACTCTTTAAAAATTTGTTGGTAGTTCGTTTTGGCGCCCATTTTCAGTGCTAACCATGCGGTAATTGCATTAATTGCTGACAGTGTAATAACAAAACAGAAGGTGGTGATCGCCATAAAGCTGATGATGGAAGTAAAGTCTAACCAGTTGAATACTTCACGACGCTCAGGATGATTACTCATTAACCACCAAGGCCCTGTTTCACCGATCCAATACCAGCCATTATTGATAAACCATTCTCCAATGGCTTGCCTCATATCCTTGTATATAGGTAAAGTTAACCACAAAAAACCACCAAGCGCTGAGCCAGTACCCAGTAGGAAAAACCATACTTCGGCAGCGCCAGGGTTGTGATTTTTAATATCTTCCACTTCTTGTCCAGGTTTTCTTAATTTAACCATCATGCTTGATTTGGCTTTTGGATTGACACAGCGAAAACATTCAATACAGTGACGAGATTCTTGTTTATGGCGTAAATCTATCATCGTTGGGCAAAAGCTTTCTTCGCTATATTTGTCACCGCTTGTTTTCGGTTTTTTAGAAATGAACTGTACCACTCCTAAACGTGAGAAAAGCCCTAACATTAGCCCTATCGGGCAGATATGCCGGCACCAAGTTCTATTTCGTTTACCCCAAATAAAACCAACAATAATCGCCAGCAACATGATGCCACCAAAAATCAACGCAAGGGCTTCTGGATGATCCCTAACCCCCACGGTTTGCCCAAGGAAGGTGATGAATAAAAAGCTGACAATAGGCATGCCTTCCCAGCGAATAAATGCTGGGATCTTTCTTTGTAAACCTCTGTTGTTTGCCCATTCGCTGGCAGCGCCCATAGGACATAACAGACCACACCAAGAGCGACCGGTGAAGATCACCGATAAAAACACAATGGGAAACCATAATCCCCACATCAAGTAATTAGAGAAAACAGTAAAATTATTTAAAGGTGTCGCTTGTTCACTTGGTTCAGGTAGAAATAGCGGCACAAATAATAATGCCAAGAAAAGAATGAACATGCCTAGGTGTAACCATTGCAGCTTATTTTTGTGATGATAAAAAAACCACTCAAGCCCCGTTAATTGATTTTTTGACGAAATAGTTGTTGATGTGTTTGAGGTAACATCAATAATTTCGATAGTTCCATGTGGTTTACTCATAAGATATCTCTTAACTAATTTACTCACTGACTACATTTTCTGTGTTTATATCAACAAAAAACTTAATGAAGCATATTACGAGAAATAGTTATGCGAATTTCAAACCAACTCTCATCAACAGACAAACAAATCGAGTATTAGTTTGACCTCAATCAAGTTGCGGTGACTTATTGATCATTCCTCACTAAAAACAGGGCTAAATGTGGCATAAAACCTGCTCTAGTAACTTTAGTTATATTGATCACACATTCATTTTAATTAGAGCCTTTTATTTTATGCACATAGATTCACAAAGTTATTTTTACTCGCTGCTAAAACAACATGCCGTATTAATGGGGGATTGTGTGTGTGTATATGACCCTAAACGAGATGCTATTGTTGAATACACAGATTGTTTTAATGATATTGTTAATATTGGCGCGATAAACACCAATGTTAAACAACGTTGGCTGACAAAAATTGAAAAAATGAGTGAGCTTGCTAAAAGCCATTTATTTAGCCACAACATAGAAAGTAAACCGGAACAGTTTGAGTATTACCTGAAAAATAAATCAGCGAACAGTCATCGAATAAATCACATTAGTTACCCATTCACTAGTCAATCAGGGCATTTACTTGTTTTGATCATATTACGTGACCATGATGCTTTGCCTAAAAGTATTGTTGAAGCCAAATTGAAAATGGAAGACTGGCGCCGCATTGATAACTCTCAATTACGCCATATAAGAAAAATCATCAGTGCTATTTATAGCAGATGCCAAGCAAGCTTTGTCATGTTGGCCTTACCTCAAGAAAGTGGTGGGACAGCTAAGTCCCTGGTTGCGATAAATGAGGGGGGATTCATTGATGAAATGGTATATGAACTTGCTGGAACACCTTGTGAAATCACCAACCAAGGTAAAATTTGTACTCATAAAAAAGATATTCAAAAACTGTATCCATCAGACAAAATGTTAGTGGAAATGTCAGCAGAAAGTTATATCGGTGTGCCTTTTTTCGACGACAATGGCAGAGTTCAGGCTTACCTAGTCATCATTAGCAAAACAACATTAGCTAGCAAATCCCATTATCATGATGTTTTAGATGAATTGCAGCCTAAATTAAGCCGAAGATTACAACTCTATGCTGCCGACCAACAACTATTAGAACTGGGCGACAATCATTTTGATATTACCCAGTTCTCTTTAGGGGCGACACCGTCGACAGAAACGCTAGGACAGTGGTCCAATCTTTCTGACGAAGCGTTTAACTACGTAAAGGAAGCTATCTGTATTACTGATGCCAATAATAATATTATTCAAGTTAATAAAGCCTTTAGAGAAATAACCGGTTACTCAGAGCAGGAAATCATTGGCAGGGGACCAAGTGTTTTATCTTCTGGGAAACATGACCATGAGTTTTATCAGAAAATGTATAATTCATTAGAGCAACATGGTATGTGGGAAGGAGAAATAATTAATAAAACCAAGCAAGGAAAACTGTTTTCTGAATGGTTATATATACGTGTTATATATAATAATAAACAAGAAGTAACCAACTATATTGCCGTATTCAATGATATTTCATTACACAAAGAAAATGAAGAGTTGCTATATTTTCAGGCAAACTATGATCCATTAACCATGTTGCCTAACAGGAGCTTTTTCTTTTATAACTTAGCCGAAAAAATGAATGCATTAACGGAAGATAGCACTGAAAGCTTATATTTATTACATATAGATCTCAATGGATTGGCACGAATTAATGAAAACTATAATTACAGTGTTGGCGACAGCATATTAATCGAAACAAGCAGAAGACTAAAGCGTATTATATCTGACGATGCTGTGCTTGCTAGAATTTCCGGTGATAACTTTGTCATATTGATACCAACAAAAAATCATGATTATGATATTAATGCCCTAGCAGGTGAAGTTTGTGAATTACTGGCGCTAGCCATAGATACAGAAGACTTTCAGGTTAAAATAACCAGCAATATAGGTATTGCATCTACGGATAATCCAGAATTGAGTACTGATACTTTCTATAGTATGGCTGAGCAGGCGCTACTCAAATCTAAACAGGAAGGTGCTAATTTATACTTTGTTTACGATGAGGCACTGCAAAATGAACTTAAGTCGCGTTGGCAGTTAGAGCAAGAGCTTGCGCTAGCCATAGAAGAAGACCAGTTTGTTTTATATTATCAACCACAAGTTGACTCTCAAACTGGTCACTTACTCGGCGTAGAGTGTTTGGTGCGTTGGCAGCACCCGAAAAAAGGTCTTATCGCCCCAGGGTATTTTATTCCTTTAGCGGAAGAAAGTGGTCAAATAGTGAGCTTAGGCAATTTGATATTAGAAAAAGCCTGTCAGCAAATTAAAATTTGGTCAACGCAATATGAACAAAAATTCACCGTCTCTGTCAACATATCTCCAAGGCAATTTGCTTTAGAGCATAGCCATAAGACATTACGCAATATCATTGAACAGTCACAAATTGATAAGTCACGCATTATCTTAGAAATTACGGAAGATGTATTAATGACCGAACACAGTGACTTGCTCGAAATGCTCAGTGAAATTAGAGCAAGTGGTATTGAGTTGTCATTGGATGATTTTGGTACTGGCTTTTCATCTCTGTCTTATTTACAGCAATATCCTTTAAGCGAATTGAAGATTGACCAGTCTTTTGTCCGCAGCTTAGGAGTAAAACCTGAGAGTCATACTATTGTGCAAGCGATTATCGCTATGGCTAAGGGTTTAAACCTCAAAGTTGTTGCTGAAGGAGTAGAGACACAACAACATATAGATATTTTGTCTTTATTAGGTTGCGATATTTTTCAAGGTTACTACTTTTCTAAACCGGTTCCGGTGGAAGAATTAGACCTTTATATTGCTAAACAAGCTAGATTGATTGATTGATTTAGTCGGTGTGAGCGGCTGGCCTTACCCGAGTTAGCTTTTGTTACTTTATAATATTAATGGAAATTATTAAATAATATGATTACTTTTTGGCTTCTTATTTCGTTGTTGTTGCTGCTGACCCTCCTCATTGTCGCTTATGGGGTTATGTCTAGCTCAAAATCTAGCACCCATAAAGAAACAAGCATTAGAAAAGAGACTAATGTTAACCTTTATCATGAACACCTAATAGAATTGCAGCGTGACCTTAACGAAGGCTCAATCGATAAAGAAAGCTTTGAACAATTGAAAATGGAATTGGATAAATCACTTTTACAGGATGTAAAATCGGAGGTTCCTCAAGTGCTTAATAACACAAGCTCTAAATTTCAAACAATACTTTGGATCTCAGGCGTTTGCCTTTTTATTAGTGCCACTAGTGTTTATTTCTATACGAAAACAGGTGCTTATGAATTATTGAAACAGCCTGCGGTAGCAACAGAAGCTGATCCACATGCCAATTTAAATGTTAACCAAATGGCATTGTTAAAGGTGCAAACACTAACACAAAAAGTGAATGAAGAGCCGAACAATTCGCAGGCCTGGTTTAGTTTAGGTCATGCCTACATAGGTGTTGGTCAATATGATAATGCGGCCCAATCTTTCGATCAAGTCATGAGTCTAATAGGTGAGCATGCCGAGTTATTGGGCCCTAAAGCTCAAGCGTTATATTATAAAAATAAACAGCAAATTAATGGCGAAATTCAAGCGTTGGTTGATAAAGCGTTGTCACTAGACCCTATTGATGCTTCAACAAACATACTACTTGGCATGGATAGCTATGCAGCAAATGATTTTACCTTGGCGATTAGTTATTGGCAGAAAGTACTAGATAGCGGTAGACCCGGAGTCAATACAAAAGCACTTGAAGGGGCAATTCATGAGGCAAATAACCAATTACAAATTACAGCAGAGGTTTCTACTGATAAGACTATTAATACCAAGAAAAAGCCTGATAACTCGCCAAGTTTACAAATAAGTGTTTCTTTTTCTGCAGATATTTTAGATAAGTTAATATTATTAGAAGATAAAGTTGTTTACATTTATGCCCAAACAACGACGCAGGGTGCTGATATTCCATTAGCAGCTGTTAAAATTTATGCCAGTGAGTTACCTAGTATTGTTGTGCTAGATGATACGTTTGCTGTATCTGACACCATGAACTTAACCAGTGTTGATAAGGTGAATATCTATGCTGTTGTTTCAATGTTAGGTGGTGCAGGTATCAGTTCAGGAGACTTTACTGCTGAGAAGCTTGCGGTGGATGTTAATTTTAAGGGCGAAATCGAGATGATTATTGATAGAATCGCGCCATAGTTTCCAGTAATGATTAGCACAAATACAAGGGATTTTTTATTGTTTGTAAGAATGAGCTCTCAAAATTGAGAAACACAGAGCTAAACAATACAGTTCGCATGTTATTTCAGTTCAAATTTTAATTATTGCTAAAGCTTGTTAACTTGTGATCTATATCAATTTATTTAGCATGAACAAAAAAAATAGCTAATTGTTAATATTAATAATTTGTTAATATAATTAGAGTATATATCTAGTTAAAGCTATTTATGCGTGAATAAGGGGGGGTAATGGACTTGTCACAGAATAAAAATAACAATAGAAACAAACTTTATGCACTTTTGACATTTGTCACGGGATTGGTGGCTAGTGTGTTCATTTTAAATAATATCAATGATAATTGGCAGCACTTAAGAGAGCATGATTTACAAAACTTGGTTGAAGCTCATGCTACCTCAGTAGAGCAATCTGTTAGCCGATCGGTGTCTAGTGCTAAAATAGTTGCTGCATGGTTAAATTCTCACAATGGCGAAATATCTGGCTTTGATGACTTTGCTAAAGAAGTTATTATCTCAATGGATGGGATTACTAACCTTCAACTGGCTCCTAATGGGATTGTTAAGCACATTTATCCGCTTGCTGGGAATGAAAAAGCCATAGGACATAATATTTTAAAAGATGATAAGCGCATCAGCGAAGCAAAGCTGGCTGTTCTTTCAAATAAACTTACCTTGTCTGGTCCTTATGAACTTATACAAGGTGGCATTGCTATTATTGGCCGCCAGCCTATTTTTTTTGATAAAGCCTCTGCAAATAATAGTAATAGCAGCCCAAACAAGCATTATTTTTGGGGGTTTGCCTCTGTCTTAATATCTTTGGAAACCTTGCTGTTAGAATCAAGCCTCAGTGAACTGGAGAAGCAGGGGGATAGTTTTCAGTTATGGAAGTACAGCGCTGACACGGGTGAAAAAGATATATTTTATAAAAATACAGCAGAGAATGTCTCAGAGCATGTCCAGGCAACAATGGAAATGCCGAATGCTATTTGGTATTTAAATATTGAAGAAAGCTTGAAATTAGAACATGATCCCGAGTTATTTGTTTCAGCCATTATATTATTTTTGTTTGATATCCTGCTTGCTTGTTCAGTTTATCAGTATTTATCAAATAGGAAGGTAAAGTTCACTAACTGAGTGTTTATTTACTGAGTGAGCATTAATTGAAAGTACCGGAAAACATACTCATACCTTGTTGTCACTATTCGCCGGATGAGTTTGTTTGAATTTCCTTCCTTGAGAGTCTGCTGAGACTTCAATTGCACACCTTATTGATTTTGATAAGGACGCTGCATGGATGCAGCTTATTAGCAAAACAGCGGCGGCGCCCCACCCATCTACAACTAACTTAAGCCTAACTCGTTTACTGAAAATTCAACGAGTTACGTTTATGTTACTTAGAAGAGAATGCAGACGGTACAGGAAGTACCTTATTAGATAATGCAGGAGCAATTATCCTGAGCATATTCTCCTGAATAACCATTCTCTTCAATCAATGCCTTGCCTCTAAACCCTTTAACTCTCGCTGAGTGGGAAAGAACTTAATCAACTTGGTATAAGTAAACTCCTCACAAAAGCCGCGGTCACCGCAGAAGATAGGGGCATGAAAAGACGAAGCAGGTGAAATAAAAGCCGTAAAATAAAGAGTTGGAGTGAGCTTTTCTAGGCAATAAAAAGCTCGACTCCAATGCTGGAGGCGAGCTTTTAATGACTTACTTTATTAGCAGCAAGTAGCTGCTAGATAATGCTAATTCGATCAACAAAAATGATTTCTTCAAAGACCTTATCTAATGAACGACTTTGGAAATTATGCATGGTCGAACCTTGAGACCAACTAATCTTGTCTTGCTTAGCAACGTTGCTCTGTGGCGCAGCTAGCCACACTTGTTTATTATTTGTTGTCACTGCTATATAACTATAACCAGCAGAAGTTATCACCTCTGTGACTAGTCCTCTTGAGGAAACTGTAGCCGCAGAAGTTTGCGTTGAAGTTGACTGATTACTCGGGGCTCCTTTATTTAAAGCTGCAACAAAATAGACTTCATTAAAGGTTTTCTTAAGTGTGCTGCTGGTAAAGTTTGTCATTTTAGAACCGTCAGACCAATTAACCGACTCTCCAACATTAACTTTAATCATAGGGCCTGCTGCCCAGACATCTTGGCCATTAATAGCAACACGAACATATGTGTAACCACCTCCAACTAATATCTCACTAACTTCACCTCCTTGAGTTGAGCTAGCTGCGGTATGTTGATTAGCGTTAGCACGCTGTTCTGTCGGCATTTTTGTTGGATCTAGGAAACGGCTAGTAAAATGTATTTCAGCAAAGGTTCTGGATAATTGCTTACTGTTGAAATTTCTCATTAAAGTACTTTGACCTGCAGACCAACCGATTAATTGTCCAACTTGTACACGAGACTCAGGCGCTGCGGCCCAAATTTCATTGCCTTCATGTTCTACTTTAACGTAGGTATATCCGCCACCATTAAATGCTTCTTTGACTGTACCGCCCAGTAAATCCCCCATAATATTCTGCTGGGGCATTTGAGTAATATCGGGATGATTAGCAGGCATTGTTGCTGCTTGCTCTTGCACAGCCGGTTGAGTCTTTACATCGTTAGCCGTGTCACATGCGCTAAGTAGTGTGACTATAATTGTTGGTAACAGTAATTTTGATGCTTTTAACATAATATTATTTCCAATATGAATATTTACTTGTTTCTAAAACAAGCTCTTGCTGTAAATTATTTAGAGCAAGAGTCAATTTAATTAAGCTCTATTTTTCAGAATCTTGTTATAGTATTTCTACTAATGGTTCAGCAAAAAGTATGCCAGCTACCTAATTTGAGCAAAGACCCTTGTTAACAAGGTTACTAATTCGCATTAATGCTTAGTGTTAATTTTTTATCTTGCACTCAATTTCTCTGGAACAGGCAGACATTTAATGTGTTTTTCACCTTTCAATAGCTTCGCTATCGTTTAATCGGAGTTAAGCTCAATTAACTGGCATAAAGTTTGATCAAAGTTTATTTGATAAATCAAACAGTCTGTATAATCATGCAGCCTCAGCATTATAGAAGTAACAGCAATTAATGAATCAAATAATTAACAGCCATAATACTCATTCATTGGATAGGTGGCTTGCACTCGCTTTAATTTCACTTTTATTAGCAAATGGCTTAGCTGTTTTATTGATAGTCTTTAAATTGCCACTATTTTCTTTTTTATCCGCTCAAACATTATTTAAAAGCGTGTTGGCATACCATGTTAACTTAGCAATGGTTTTTTGGATGCCTAGCGTGGCTTGTTGGTTTTGGGGATACTATTTTAATGTCTCAAAGGCAAGGCTTAATAGGGCCTTTTACACTTCTCTAGTTGCCTTTCTCTTTTTTGCTTGTTCACTTATTGATTTTCAAAGAGATACCTCGCTAAGCAATTATTATCCTATTTTACATAGCAAACTCTTTCTTTTCTCGTTAATAATGCAAGTTGTCGCAGTCACTTTTCTCGTTGTTGAGATTGTCTGTTGTAAAAGCGAGGAAAAGGCAAAATTGTACTTGGCTAAAGTCGCAGCGTTTGTATGGCTTATCTTAGTGCTCTCTATCATAGGGAATTTACTACAAGTTCCTGTTAATTTTACCCTTGAAGGCAGTTTTGAAAAATTTCTCTGGGCACCAGGGCATATTCAACAAACGGTAAATGGTCTGATGATCTCTGCGATGTGGGCGTGTTTTCTTAAAGATGAGAATGTATCACCAATAATGAGATTATCTGCCTGGGCTGCTGCAGGAAGCTGTATTGCCGCAGTATTAGGGCAATTTTTCATCACTGATGAATTGATTAAAAGGCAAATCTTTACTTGGCAAATGAGTTTTTTTAGCTGGCTGCCATTGGCTGTTGTTGCATGGTGCTTAATTAAGAATAGGCTCGCTAATATTTATGTTGGCTTGTCATTAGGGCTGGCATTATTGGGTATTTTTGTGGGCATGATCATATCCCCTGGAACGCTCAGTATTCCAGGGCATTATCACGGCATGACAGGCGCATTTAATTTAGCCATTTTTTCAATTTTACTCAAGAATAGTTGCCAAAAACATTCTTCAAAACTTACTCTGCTGTACGGCAGTGGTATCATCATGCTTATTATGGGATTGACTTGGGCAGGCCTGCTCGGGGTTGGCCGAAAGCTTGTTGCCGAGCAACAAGGAGTACTATCGTTTTGGCAAACAAGTTCACTTACTCTAATTGCTATTGGTGCCTTGTTGGCCATAGTAACCTCATTATTAGTGGTTAAGTCTTTTTTTCCTAAACTCAGTAACCTGCGCTATCAAGAAGATAAATAGCAGATAAAGTGAATTGTGTATTCATTACTAGCCTTTAAACAGATCGTTATTTATTTAAAGTAAGCTCTTACCAACAATTTTAGCGAGTAATGTCTACATTTGGTGTGCTTTTTGCTCAGTAATCCCTATACGTTAATGCAGTAAAGTCTTTCTATCATAATCAAAATAAAAATTGAACAATAGCCCAGCCTCTTAATGTAGATAACTTTAACTTTGCTTGAAATATGACTAACTTATTAAAAAACAATAAGTCTATTAGGATTCACCACTAGTAATACAGGATACTTTGAACAATGTTTTCACCTTTCCCAAAAATAGCACTACTTTTCTTATATTTGCTTATTCCGCTTGCTAATGCGGCGCAGCTTTGCAGTGATGACGGCGCTAAAACCATGCCTGCAGAGCGTTATGTTATTTTTGGCAATGATTTTTTTGTCCGTGACCGAGTTACAGGTCTTGAATGGACAAGGTGCGCTGCTGGACAGTCATGGGACAAAGCTAAAGGGCAATGCTTGGAAATAACCAAGAAACAAGTTAAATCATGGTTCTCTTTTAACAGTGCACTAAATGAAGTAGCGCGTTTTCGCAAAAAGTATAATGATGAAGAGTGGCGTCTGCCGACCATTAATGAATTACTCACCATTGTTGAACACAGGTGTCAGTCTCCGGCAACTAACTTGGATGTTTTTCCAAATACGCCCAGTTGGCGCTTTTGGTCAATCAGTACCATGGTTGAAAATAATGATTATGCTTGGGTAGTAAACCTTGAGGATGGTAGTTCACAAACTATTTTAAAAAATACTTCTTCACACTATATTCGTTTGGTCAGAGGTAACACTGTATTACTCAATAAACCAAAAACAAAGGCCGAGCAGCTTGGCGATGATCTACAGAAATGGGATGACGGTATTCATGACCTCGAAAATCCGGACTTAACCGTTTTACAAACCTATGATGAAGTCATCAAACCCTTACCTAGAGATAACTCAGGGCACCCTGATTGGGCGCAAGCATTAAATCAAAAGCTAATAATGCCGAGAAGTAATAAACATGCTGAGCAAGGAGACTCCTTAGCGGTATGGGAGCATGATATTATTTATAAAGACACCGCAACTATGCCTTGGGTGAAGTTTCCTCATAAAACCCATACCCAATGGTTATCATGTGAAAATTGTCATGACAAAATATTTAGCAGTACCAGCAAGAAAGCAGATATATCTATGGCTTCAATTTATACCGGTAGCCACTGCGGCGCCTGTCATGGACGTGTTGCCTTTAATGTCAATACCTGTGAACGTTGTCACTCAGTACTTCATGACAACATCAGTGAAAATGGTCGTAAAATGATAGAAGAGTAAAGCTTTGCTCTACCTCTGTGCTTTACTCTATTGGCATTGTTTAAAAGGTTATTAATCACAGGGGGTTGTTCATAAGGTCTTAAAGTTGTTAGCAAACAGTTACCCGCTAATAGGGTAACTGTTTCCGCTCTAGCCAGGGTATCTCCTTGTTCTAAGAGGGAGATCTACTGTTTTTCGAGCAGGTATGTAGCCATGCAATAGCCTAGCTAATTTAGTGGGTAAGTGCATAAGTATAAATACCTGCAGTGTATTTATACTTATGTTAGTTAAAACTAGGTTATTCGACGTTAAGCAGGTTGTTTTTCAGTTTTATCTTTTTGTATTCTTCATCGGAAGGAGGCGGTAACACCCCTAAATATCCTTGCGTCTTTTCTATCGCTGCCGGTCTAAATATATCGACTTTGCGGTGAAATTGATCTGCCATCAACACACGATTATCTTCATCAACCGCAATACCCGAATTTAACATGTAATTACCGGGAGATAATCTGTCACTTCGCTCACCAATAAAGAGCAGTAATTGACCCTTAGCATTAAATATTTGAAAGTTACCAAAAGCGGCATCAGAGACATAAATATTTTTTTCACTATCAATGTCAATACCTCTAGGGCGGCTGAAATGGCCAGGTTGTCGTCCAATAGAGCCAAATGTTAAGGTCATCGTTTCTTTTTCAAGGTCAATAACTTGCACCCTAAAATTACCACTATCGATCACATATAGTAAATTGCCATCAAGGACGATATCTTTAGGTAAGTTAAACTCAAGGTTGCCACTGCCACGCTTGCCAATAGTTCTTAACAGCTCTCCTGAAGCACTATCAAATTCAAGTATATGGTGATCTGGGGTAGAAACTCCGCCAGTATCGGAGATATAAATTTTAGTACCATCTGGGGTAACCGCTAGTCCTGTAGGCATAGAAAACTGGCTTTTATCCCCAATTTTTCGTAAATATTCACCATCTCTATCGTAAATTTTTATGTCACCTGAACTTCGGTCCATCACATATAGGTTGCCTTGCTCATCAACATCAATACCAAAGGGTTTAGCCAGCACAGAATCGGTAGGTTCTTTAACCTTGCCGTAAAAAAAAGTATGAGGGTCAAAAATATGTACGGTACGCTTAGGTGGATCACTAACAAATATTCTGCCTTTATGCACGGCAATATCATATGGTTTTGACATACCTTTACCTACTCGATTTGAACCGGTTAAATATCGAGTAATTTTGTTATCTTCAGTGTCAAATTCAACATCGAGGTTTGAAAGTATCATCCTTTCAAAATAAAAACGTGCTGTTTCAGGGGCTGAAGGGTAGGCAATCACTTTGACTTCTTGTTGATTATTCGAGTTGGATGAACAACCTGAAACCAGAAGCACTGCTAAAGCGCAGTAAAATACAAAGGGTTTAAAACATATAGCTGATGGCATTACGTGTCCTTAATCTTAAAATGAACTTTCTTAAATTGACTCATTTACAGTGCAATAAAGGCTTTTGCTTGGCTAGGTAATTGCATGGCAAAACACACTGACTGTTGCTGAGAATGTTATAAATTGAAATGCAAATTTTAAGCCGACAATCACCATGAGACTTATTCTTTAAGCATTAGTCACAAAACTGTATTTAATTAAACTGTTGAGCTGAGTAGAAATACTCATTTTAAAGTTAATCTACCAAGAGAACACATTTGAGCATTTTATGAAATCAATCGTAAGAATTATATTTTTTATCCTAAGTTCTCTCTTTTCTTATGCTGCCCATACAGCTACGGATAGCAATGATGGCGCTCAAATTTGGCGAGAAAACTGTGCCATCTGTCACGGTGCTGATGGTCAAGGTACAGCCAAAATAAAAGAGCAACTCAATGGTGAGATAGTCGACTTTACTTCACTTGCCTTTGCCGAGTCTACCGATAGAAAGAGAATGCTGTTAGCAATACGAGATGGTGTTAAAGATTCAATTATGCCTAGCTTTAGAGAGACACTTAATTATCAACAAATGTTAGCGGTGGCCGATTATGCCAGCGAAAACTTTATAATGAATTTAACGGTCAGTGAAGAGTATCAGGCAGGTAAAAAAGTTTTTTCTGACAATTGTTCTGTCTGTCATGGTGATGTTGGTCAGGGGGCAATCTGGACAGCTGCGGGGTTATTTCCTAAGCCAGCAAACTTTACCGATGAAAAGAAAATAGCTGAGTTGACTCGTTCACGAATGATTTTTTCTGTTACCAATGGCCGACCCGAAACAGCGATGGTTTCTTGGAGTACTCGTCTGTCTAAAGATCAAATACTTGCGGTGGTAGGCTACATTAGAGTGGCAATCATGAAGGTATCAGATGTCGAAACGTCTTTTGGCAGTGCTATGGGACAAACACAAGATAAACTTGATCCATTTCTAAGTAGTGACAAATTTATTGAAAATGATAGCGGTTATAAAGCTGAATCAAATAACTCTGCCGCTATTGAAGATACTATGGCTAAAATCAAAGGCAATGACCCTTTTCTTGAAAGCTCTGCTTATCAAGTGAGTGAGGATCCAAATATCAGACAAGAAGACATTTATGCAGGTGAAGCGCATGACCATCAAGCTCATATGGGGAAAAAGTTGAATATACTTGATCCGCTGCCAAATGACTTGATTGGTAATTACGATATGGGGCGAGAGCTTTATAAAGAAACTTGTGCCTCTTGTCATGGGGTGAAAGGTGATGGTCAAGGGCCTCGTTCCTACTTTATCTTCCCAAAACCAAGAAACTTCACCCACAGTGCCGCTAGAGCAAGCTTTAGTCGAGCTCATATTTATGAGCGTATCCGTACTGGTGTCGCCAGAACCGAAATGCCAGCTTGGGGTACCGTATTAGAATCGCAGCAAATGGCCAATGTAGCCGAGTACGTATTTTTAACCTTTATTAGCCAAGAAAGGATTGATCCCGATTTTTGGGTTAAACCTGTAGCAAAACGGAAAGATTAACGTGCTAATTAAGGTGTTAGGTAAGCTTCTTTATGTGGTCATTTTATTTTTTACTCATGGGGAGTTATTGGCGGCAGAATTTCAAATACCAGCTGATGATTTAGCACAGGGACGTCAGATTTATAACTACCGATGTTACTACTGTCATGGTTACTCGGGTGATGCAAAAACGTTGGCGGCGCGTTTTCTTATCCCTAAACCTCGAGACTTTAGTAAAAGTTCACTGGTGTTATTAAATAAAGAACAGATGGTTACTATGGTCACTCATGGTAGAAAGAACACCGCTATGACCAGTTTTACCAAGTTCTTAACGGCGGATGAAATATCCTTGGTTGTTGACTTTATTCGACAAGAGTTTATGCAAAATAAACTTGAAAGCACTCGATATCATACCAAAGAAAATGGCTGGCCAGATCATGATAAGTATCGTGCGGCATTTCCATTTGCCACTGGAGAAATAGCCTTAGATGTCAAACAAGAGAGTTTAACTAAGCAGCAAAAAATGGGTTTGTCGCTCTATTTAAGCTCATGCATAACTTGTCATGATAATAGCCGTGTTAATGATGCTGGCGATATTTGGCAAACACAGTCAATTTCTTTCCCCCGAAATAATTATTCTTTTACTGACTTTGATGGTTTTACCGGCGCAAGTACTTATCAAAAACATGATACCTTTGATTTACTCGACTCAGACACACCTGCAGTAAAGCAGGGTGAACAATTATTTCGAGACAACTGCGCTTTTTGCCATGCAATGGATGGCAGTGGTCAAAACTGGATAGGTAGTTTTTTGGAGAATAAACCACAAAACCTGCAAGATGAAAAATTCATGAAATACGTTGATAGAAAAGTACTTAAAATCATGATTCAAAAGGGCAAGGTGAACACCTCTATGCCGGCATGGGAATCAGTGTTATCAGAACAAGAAATAGATGCGATTATTAGTTACATCAATGCGGCGTTTTATCAAATTGAAGCCTAAGTTCCTATATATAGTTGGGCTCATCTTTTGCCTAGCTGCTTGTTTTGAGCTATTTAATGGTGCTGATGATAAAGCCAAACGTTGGCCTCATTTAACCGCAAGACCGTTATTTTCTGAGCAAGCGGTTCAAGACAAACAAGCTCCCGGTCAATGGTTGTTTGTTAATATTTGGGCCACTTGGTGTGAGCCTTGTCGTAAAGAATTGCCATGGTTACAAATACTGGCCAGCAAGTTTGAACAATCAAACTTTTCTGTTCAACTTATTTCCATTGATACAGATCTAAACTTAGTGAAAGAATTTCTTTTACAATACCACATCGACTTACCGGTTTACTTTAGTTCGCGAGAAGAAGTCGAGCGACTACTCAATAGTACTGGTTACCCTGTTTCCTATTTAATTAACCCCAACGGGAAAATAGTAAAAGTATATTCAGGTGTTAAAGCGTGGCATTCCGAAGAAGTGCTTAAAGAGTTACAAGAAACAATGAAAAGTGATGACGGATAGTATGAATAAACCAGCACTAAAACATCTCAGCTTTTATCAGACCATTCGGGGTAGGGTATTACTTTTCGTTGCTTTACTTGCCATATATGCGAGTTTTTTGTTTATTTATAGCTTTCATCAAAAAGATATATTGCTCGATAATATAAGTGAGATAGATGTGCTGCAAGAAGCTGAAACCGTGTTGGTGGCTGCCGATCTAGCGGTATTTGATGCAATTACCCAGTTATTAATAGTACTTGACCCCGTGGATAAGGGAGCCGTGTTGTTAGGAACTCATGAACATTTCAACTTATTAACTGAGCATTATCAAAAACTGTCAAAGCTTTACCCCGAACGAGCTCCTTCATTTTTTGTATTAATTAGTAGTTTAGCCAAAGTAGTTATGTCGCCAAGTCTCGATGACTTACGTATTGTTAAACATAATCTAGAACAACATAAGTTAGAGCTAAATAGCTTAATTAGAATTAATTTGGCCAGTCGACAAGCGCTCTTTGCAGAATATAAAGAAGTGAGTGACCAAGCCGTGACCAAGCTAATTATACTTACTTTAGTGGGCTTAATTCTGATGATTGTCTTCTCTAATTTATTTTTTGGCAAGGTCGCACTAGATATAAAACGAGTACTAAATCAAATTACCGATATTGTTGCCAGAAAGCAGTGCCCAGACTTAACAACTACTCGTGAAGATGAAATAGGAGAGTTGATTCGAGGGGTAAATGACTTATCAATGGCGCTTAATGACAGAGAAAGGCAACTGCACCTAGAAAGAATTGATCGCTCATATTTTGAAAGTGTCGGCGCTATTGAAAAGCTAACCACAGGTCTAGTTCATGAGTTGGGTAATCCTATTGCGGCTATCAGTGGTATCGCGGATGAATTAGCAAGAGACAGTGAGGTTTTATCTTCAGAACAACAAGATAATATAAGCTTAATCAAAGATTATTGTAATAAATTACAACTAATTAATAATGATTTAGCTTATCTAGCCGCGCCAACAAGCAAAGAATTCCAGTTGCTTGACTTTAACAATGTTATTGGAAAAATGGCCAATTTACTACATTACGATGAGCGTTGGTACGGTGTTGATATTCAACTATCCCTTGCACCAACATTGCCTGCTTTGAATGCCTGTGATGGTCAATTAAAACTGTTGTTAAATAGTTTATTGGTTAATAGCTTAGAGGCAAAGTACCAAGAAATACACCAGATATCTATTGAAACAAGCTATCAAGATAACAAAATTACTTTGCTGATCCATGACAATGGTTGCGGTATGGACCAAGCGACTCTTGACAGAGCTTGTACGGCATTTTTTACCACAAAAGATCCTAGTGAACACAGCGGTATGGGGTTATTTAGTTGTTTAAGCATAGTGAAAAGTCATCATGGTCAATTAACACTTAAGTCTGAACTTAATCAGGGAACTGAAGTCCGCATTATTTTATCAATGGAAGAAAACAAGCTAAGCCAAATTGAAAAAGGGGCAAACAGTGAATTATAGTCGTCTGATTTTTTGCCTAGTATGTGTTTCACCGAGTGCATTAGCACACCATGAAACAGCCATTAGTGGTTTGAATTTATCCTTGTCTTTGGCTGCCGTTACACTTGGCGCTTTACTGATAATTTACTTAATCAAACAAAATAAAGCGATAAAAACCAACTTTTATGAAACGATAAAATACTCTAACCAACCGATATTTGTTACCGGTGTAGAAGGTAAAATTGAATATGTTAATGATGTCGCGCTAAGGCTTATTGATCAATCACTGGATAAGCTAATACAGCTTTCAATATTTGAGCTGGTGGATGGGCTACCTGAATGCCTGATAAATAATATCACCTGCCAATCGCTAGAAGAGAGTAAAATTTGCAACTGTAATGAGTTATCCCCGATAAAGAAGGATTTTTCTTTAATTCATCGGGAAAATGACAATATTCCAGTCAAAGTAAGTGTGCTAAAGCAAAAAAATGCAGGTTTTGTTTATTACTTACAAGAACTTTCGGTGCAAAAAAACTTAGAACAGCAATTAGCGTCACAACATAAAGTGGCTAGCTTAGGGCAGTTCCTATCTGGGGTGCTACATGAAATAGGCAACCCTATGGCTGCCATTGAAGGCATTGCGACTGAATTAGTTTGGCAGATAGAACATAATGAACCGTCGCTATCATTGGACTATATGAAGACACAATTAAAGACCGTTCAAGCGCAAGCAAGACGCATTAGCCAAGTGAAAGATGAGTTTGGTTTGCTCAGTCAGAACTCCACAGCTAACACTGGCAATTTAAATCTCATTGACCTTCAAAGTTTAGTCGAGCAATTAGTGGATTTAGTTAAATTTGACAAACGCTGTCGTGATATTAAAATAAATCTCGATATTATCAAGCACCTACCTGCAATAAATAGTGATGTAGAAAAATTAACACAAATTCTGTTAAATGTGCTTTCTAATGCTATTGATGCTTTGCAAGGGCAAAGTGATGCCATTATCGATATTAAGGTCCATTGTGATGATGAGCAGGTAAAAATTCTTATTAAAGATAATGGTCCAGGCATTAGTCAGGACAAGCTAGATAAAGTTTTTGAACCCTTTTATACCACTAAAAGAAAAGGTACAGGCTTAGGTCTCATGATATGTAAGCAATTAGCAGACTCTATTGACGTTGATTTTACTATAACGTCGATAGTTAAACAAAACACTCAGGTTGAACTCTCTTTGCCAATAAAAAATGGTGCATTATGAAAAATTTAAAAATACTTGTGGTTGACGATGAACCGGCAATAAGACAAATACTATCAAATGTTATCAAGCGAGAAGGCTATTATGTAGAAAGTGCTGAAGATGGCACTTCAGCATTACAAGCTCTGACTACGAAAGAATTTGATGTGGTCTTTAGTGATGTCCGTATGCCAGACTTTACCGGTATAGAGTTACTTAAAAGGACCCGAGAAAAAGGCATAGAAAGCCACTTTATTATTATGACGGCGTTTGCTTCTGTTAATACTGCAATAGAGGCCATGCGTAATGGTGCTTTTGATTATTTAACCAAGCCTTTGCGGCCTGAAGATGTAGCGCATCGTCTTAACCAAATCTCTGATTTTATTGGTTTACGCTCTGAAAATAAAGTGCTTAGAGAGTTAGTCATGGGTATTGGAGATCGCCAATGCCAAATGGTCTCGGATGCGATGAAAGCTATTGACCGTTTGATACTGAAAGTCTCCAAAACCGATTCAACCGTGCTAGTAACTGGCGAAAGCGGTACAGGTAAAGGCATCACTTCCAAAACCATTCACAAAAATAGCTTACGTAGTGCAGGCGCTTTTATTCCTGTTAACTGTGGCGCGATTCCGGAAGCCTTGATGGAAAGTGAATTGTTTGGTCATGCTAAAGGTGCCTTTACTGGCGCCAATAAAGCCAAAAAGGGCCTATTTGAAGAAGCTAATGGCGGCACTATTTTCTTAGATGAAATTGGTGAATTACCCTTGCACCTACAAGTTAAGCTGTTACATGTATTAGAAGATAAACAAGTGCGTGCAGTTGGTAGTGAACGTTTTATCAATATTGATGCCAGAATCATCGCCGCAACCAATAGAGACTTACAAGAAATGGTTAAAGAAGGTAAGTTCCGCGAAGATCTCTACTTCCGACTTAATATTTTTAATATTGATTTACCTTCGCTTAAAGAGAGAAAAGAAGATATCAAAATTTTGATTAAATTCTTTATTCAAAACGAAAGTAAAAAAATGGGTATCAATGAAGTGTTTGAAATAGAACCAGAAGCGTTAGGCTTGATTGAAAACTATAGCTATCCGGGCAATATTCGTGAACTTGAGAATACCATTGCCCGAGCACTGATATTAGCAGATGACAATATTATCAGGGTAACTGATCTGCCTAACCAGCTATTAAATCGAAAGAAAATAGACTCAGGAATAAAAACCTTAAGAGAAAAGGTGCGAGACTTTGAGCTGGAGGTGATAAAGAAAACACTGTTGGAAGCAAAAGGTGATAGACGTTTGGCGTCAGAACGTTTGGGCTTAGCTTTGTCTAGTTTATATCGAAAACTTGATGAATAGCACGATTATTGCTTAAGAACGACAGAAGCTAGTTAACTAATTGTTTGATGCACAGAGGTAAATAATGAAAGTTTACAACATAATATTTTTAATGATGCTGGGGCTTAGTCATAACGTAATGGCTCAGCAAAATAAAGCGGCAGACGAAGCGCTAGATGAAGTTAGCCAAATTCAAGCTTGGGCTGATAAGGGACTGGCAGCTCATCGTATAGATGATTTAATGGGCGCCATAAGCTGGCTTGAAAAAGCGGCGAGTAAAAATCATGCTCATGCGCAGGCAATGCTTGGTTATATTTATATCCGCTCAGGAGAAGATGAACTGGCGCTGCCTTTTATACAAAAAGCAGCAGCGCAGCAAGATAGTATGGCTATGTATGAACTAGCCACCTTGCATGCTGAAGGTAGGTTGCTTGAAAAAAACAATAGTCAGTCGATAGTATTATTAAAGCAGGCTATTGCCCAAGACTATTATCCAGCCTATTGGTCCTTAGCTGGAGCTTATGAAAAGGGAGAAGTTGGCTTAACAATAGATTTTAATAAAGCGCTGACTTTATATCAACAGGCGAGTGATAAAGGCTACTTTACTGCCACCTACCGACTGATTAAAGCCTATAAAAATGGTGAACTCGGTTTGGCAGTCGATCGAGCAAAGGTAAAAGAACTAAAAAAAGCAATGAATGTACTTTCAAAAGCAAGAGCACAGGCTGCTATCGAGCCTGAAAATAGCGAAAAGTAACCATTAAAAGTAGCAGCCAACAATCCTTTGATGAAGAAAATAAAATGATAATAAAATTACTAATTCCCGTATCTATTGCACTTGCTATGATGGCGTACTCAACAAACACAATGGCGGGCAATGCCAAAGAGGGCAAAAAGCATTACCAAAGAAATTGTGCTCAGTGTCACGGTGTCAATGGTGTTCCTCGATTACCCAGAGCGGCCAACCTGGCAAGAAAAGAAGGTCTACGGGTCAGCGATAAAAGCTTAGTCAGTCGCATAAAAAGTGGCGGTAAAACATGTCCTAGCTATAGCGGTATGCTTAGAGACCAAGAAATTGTTGATTTAGTGGCTTTCTTAAGGACCTTTAGATAATGCAATCATATTATAAAATACTGTTAGCTCTACTTATTGCCATGTTGGTTAGTGCCTGTAGTGAGCCCGTGCCTGATGTCGTTATCTATCAAGTTAAAGACAGTTTTAACGTTGGAGACAACGCTTTTGTTCGCTCGTTAGCAGTCGAGCCAAATAAGCAATCTTTATGGGTTGGTACCTCCATGGGTGTTCATCAAGTTGATTATGTCAGTGGTGATTTAAAGACAACCTTTACCCGAGAGCATGGTTTAGCCAATGAATACGTATTTGCCATTACCATTGATAAAGACGGTTATAAATGGTTTGGCACCAATGCTGGCGGTATGTCGCGTTATAAAGATGGCCAGTGGAAAACTTTTTTTCCGCTGCATGGCTTAGCAGACTATTGGGTATACTCTTTTGCCAATCACCCCGATGGTAATTTATGGGTTGGCACCTGGGCTGGGGTTAATCACGTTGATTTACAAACGCTAGAATTTAAAACCTATGTAAAAGAACTCATTAATGAATGGGTTTACGGTATAGACATTGAAGAAAACGGCACGGTTTGGTTTGGCACCGAAGGTGGTGTTAGCCGTTTTGATGGTAAAAGCTGGACTTCATGGGATCACAGTGATGGCTTAGGTATTGAAAATGAAAATGGCCTGCCTTTTAGTAAAAATACCGGTTTAGGCACACGTTCAAGACATGATTTGGGTATTCTTACTGGTGGCAAAGCCACGTATAACCCAAGTTATGTGTTTGCTTTGAAAATAGATAAACGCGATAACGCTGTTTGGGCGGGCACATGGGGTGCAGGTGTGGGCCGATTTATCAATGGTAAATGGAGCAACCTAAGTGTTAAAGATGGCTTGGCGGGCAATATTATTTATTCAATCATGCAGTCTGCCGATGGTGCTATGTGGTTTGGCACCAATGGCGGTGTTTCTCGGTTTGATGGCGTTAACTGGCAAAACTTCAACCAAGGTAATGGTTTGCTTAATAATGACGTTTACTCCATCGCAGAGTCACCTGACGGTGCCGTTTGGTTAGGCACGCGCAGTGGCGTAACAAAATTAACCGCTATGGCTATTAAATCTTAAGGAATAACAATGTTTCGTGTACTTATATTGGCAATAATTATTGCCGTTGGACTTATCGGTTATTTCGGCAATTTTTCCAATACAGAAGAGCAAGCTCAGCTAAGCAATGATGTTAGAAAAGATATTAGCAAAAAAATAGACAACGCTGCTCCAGCAGAAATTGTGGCAACTTCAGCAGTACAATTAAGTGAGCAGTCAAAACCGAAAAGTAAGTTTGTTCATTTTAATGTGGGCAAGCGCAATGTGAAATCAATTTTTGCCGACGGTAAAATTATGTGGATTGGTACCTCGGGCGGTCTAGTTCGTTATAATATCGAAAGCGAAGACTATCGCCATTTTGATGTGCGTAACGGTTTACTTGCCAACGGTGTTTTTCATGTTAGCCGCATAGACAAAAATAATATAGCCGTTGGTACCTATGGTGGTGGTTTATCGGTACTCAATGAAGTTACCGAAAAATGGTCACGTTACAATGTACCTAATGGCTTAGGGGATGCCTTTGTTTACGATCTGCTTACCGCTAAGAACGGCGATATTTGGATTGCTACCTGGACTGGAGTCAACCGTATTATTAATGGCGAGTTAGATAATGATAACGCTTGGCAATTATTTACCGTGGAAAATACCGATGGCGGCGTTCCCAATGATTGGATCTATGGTTTAGCCGAAGGCAAAGATGGCGAGATTTGGTTAGCTACCGAAGGTGGTCTTGCTCGCTATCAAGCAGGTAACTGGAACAATTGGCAACATGAAGATGGTTTAGGCGCCCAATATGAAGTGGTTAAAGATTTTAATCCGTTTAAACGCGATCCGGCTAAATATTCGAGTCATCATGCCAAGCAAAAAATTGAACAGGGGCTAACAGGGGTCAATACCGCCTATAACCCCAATTACATTGTTTCCATGGATATTGCTGACAACGGTGATGTTTGGGTGGGAACCTGGGGAGCTGGTCTTAATCATTTTGATGGTGAAAATTGGCAAGTATATACCCATCTCGATGGTTTACCCTCAAATCATATCTTTATGCTTAAAATGGCTGAAGATGGCACTCTTTGGGTAGGTACCAGCAAAGGTCTAGCTAAAAGGGGGCCCAACAGCGAAACATTTACCTTATATAGCACAGCTGATGGCTTATTTGCCGAGGCAATTTTCTCCATGGATATTCAAGATGAGGGCACTTTTTGGATAGGTAGTTTTGGCGGTGTTGCGCGTATCAAAGGTTTTGATCACTAAGTTAAGCTCATCGTTATTCTCGTAGTGAGGATAATAACTTATCGATAACGGCTGAATTCACTATACATTTTTTGGGACATTCAGCCAGTGCAAATGACAAACACTGTACCAGCCTCGTAATCTTCTTTTCTTTCTCAAATCTGAGAACACAGTCTTACTTTTAAGAGAACACTTTATATTCAATGTTTCATTGTTGCTGAACGAAGTGTTTTTCTCGCCTATTTTCTACTGATTGTAATTTTATATAATTAATTAATTGATTCAACTTATTGTAATTAAAGGTTTTTTAAATGACCGTACAAGTTGTGTTGTTTTTGTTTTTAAGTTGGCACACTAGCTGCAGAATAGGGTTATAAAACAAGAAGAATTTATCAATGATGATGAATAACTAAGTAGAAAAAAAGAAGGGCAATGATATGAAATCTACTAAAAAAGTATTACTGCTCACAAGTATTCTTGTGGGTAGTATCCTCTCCGCAGGGGGGGCGATAGCAGGCGTTAAAAATACCAAACATAACTTAGGCTCTACAGGTACCGGTGCTAATAACATGGATGGAACTGGTGAAGTATGTGTCTTTTGTCACACACCTCATGGTTCAAATACCACAGCTGTGGTACCGCTATGGAACAAAAGTTTACCACCTACTACTTATGTTACTTACGATACCTTAGGTACCTCCTCACTGGACGGTGGTATTGCCGCTGTAGGCTCTGTTTCTGTTGCTTGTTTATCTTGTCATGATGGTACTCAAGCCATGGATGTGATGATTAACCAACCAGGCTCCGGTGGTTATAATCCAGCGGGTGCACGTTTGGCAGGTACTTGGGCGGGTGCTGCTGCCGATGGTTTGATGCCAGCAGGCATTGCTAATATTGGTGCTGATTTACAAAACGATCACCCGATAGGCATTCAGTACGCTGGTGGTGGTTATACAAACTCTGGCGGTACTCCTTCAACAGCAGCGGATAAAGATTTCTTTGCGCCAACTAAAACAACCATCAATGCAACACCGGTTTGGTACATTGAAACTGGTACTGTTGGGCGAGATAAAGCAGATTTACCACTTTATACACGTAACACCACCGATCATGCGGGTGGCGCGTTAGCGGGAGAAAATGAACCGTTTGTAGAGTGTGCAAGTTGTCATGATCCACATGTTGAAGATACTGCTGGTAGCAATCCAACATTCTTACGTATTGCTAACACTGGCAGTGCAGTTTGCTTAGCTTGTCACGATAAGTAAACCGTTTGATAAACGCATAAACCCGCTAATGGGGTTATGCGTTTTTTGAGTTTGCAGATAGTGCTTTATAAGCTGGCTGGTGAGCTGAGTACCAAAAACATTGTAGTTAATGAGAGACCACTAAAATGAAAATATTTTCTTTCCCTTTCGCCCTAGTTATAGCGTTTGTTTTACCCTTGTCGCTTAGTAGTCAAGCACAAGAAGAGATAAATAAAGCTGATGATGCTTTAAAGACAGTTTTTGCTCAGGTTAACAAAACAGTCATTGCTGAAGTGCAACTAAAAGAGTTTATTGCCCAACAAAAAAGTGGCAGCTTTTATCACGGTAAACCGCCCGAAGGCAGTGAAGAATCTTTTATTAAAGAAACTGAAGCATTATTGATTGAACAATTCTTATTGGCACAAGCAGCTAAAGAAGCGGGTTTATCAGCGAGTAAAGAAACTATCGAACAACAGGTTTCGGCGTATGACAAAAAATTTGAAAGTAGTGAGCAATGGCAGAGTATACGGGCAAGCTATTTACCCTTGTATCAACAACTGCTGGAAGTTCAAGACTTAGCCAAACAATATCAAGCATATATTAAAAACTCGATCGCGTTATCGACTGAGCAAGTCAAAAATTACTACCATAGCAATTCCGACAAGTTTACCCAACCACCACAAAATCAAGTTGGCATTATTCTTATTAGCGTTTCGCCCAGTGCCGGTGGTTTTGTCTGGCAAGCCGTTGAAGAGCAGATTGCTAATATACATGGCAAATTACTTAAGGGGGCTGATTTTTCTGAATTAGCGCAGTTGCATTCCACCGATATTAGCGCCGATCAGGGCGGTGACATGGGTTTTACCCATGAAGGTATGATTGCTAAAAAAGTAGAAAACCTATTGGTGGATCTACAACCTGGAGATATTACCGAGCCAGTCATCTTACTTGAAGGGGTCGCTATTTTTAAATTAATTGATAGAAAAGCAGCAATCAATCATGATTTTAGTGATGTTGAACAAAGAGCAAGCGTATTGGCATTAAACGATGCCAAAAGCCAAGCTTGGCAGCAAACGCTTACTGAATTGAAAAACAAAGCGGTAATTAAGCTGCATAAAACTAATGTTAAACCCGGCTAAGCATTGTTAATTCGCTTTGTTAATTTGATTTTTTGAGTTGTGCTTTGAAGCCCTTTTCATCTGTAACGCTAGTATCAGCTGTATTTTGTCTGTTGGTGATGTTAAACCCCCAACAAGCAAATGCTGAGCAATGGCTGTATTTGGGTGATGGTTTTCAAAGCACCACGGGTTGGTTAGGCATTAAAGCTTCTTATATTAAAGATAACAATAATAATGGCAATGATGAAAACAATAGCCCCAGTGAAGTTTCAGCAACCGGTCGCCTTGTGCAAAAAAATAGTTGGCAAGGGTTTATTTATCGACCTTGGGTGAGTAAGGCAATGTTTAATACCATTTTTCAGGCAGACCATAACCAATATAATCTTGTTGATAATGGCAATCAATCCTCTATTGATGGTCTCTTTGGTACAGCCATTACTTTGTACCCTTATTCCGAATTTGCCACTGATTTTAGCTTTAATCAGCGCATCAAAAAAACTTTAAGTAGTGAAGATGGTGGCGACAATGTATTACTTGATAGCCAATTTGCTATCCGTAGTGCTTTTGCTCCTGAAGAGGCATCTTATTATGCCAATGCAGAATATTTTTTTAATTTTAATGACGAGTCTCTCGATGATCGTAGTTTCTTACAAAACGCACTAGATATACGTTTTGGAGACGAGTTTGATAATGCCAACTACTCAATTATTGCCCGTTTTAATGATGAAGACAGACACTATTTAGCGCGTGACTATGATGATGATGATCTCTCACTTGAGTATCAGCATTATTGGTCTCCCAATATTGGTGATTCAGTCACCGTTTCTGCCTATATTACCCGGGAGACTTATAGCGAAAGCAACAGCCAAAACAGTAGTGAACTTGATACCGAGCAGCAACTTTCTTTTGAGTCAGAGTCTAAAAGAGCTCAAGCAACACTGACCTCTTATATTCGCTCCGAAGCAGATGAACGCCTAACCTATACCGTTAATAGCTTTGTTAATAAAAATATCTTAGGCGTTGGTGAGGAGGAGCTGAGTTATAGGAATGCCGCACTCTCAGCAGGTGGTTTTTATGATTACAGCGACACGGTGCAATTTAGTGCCTCTGTTAGTAGTGATCATAGCTTGCGAGACGAGAGTAAACTAGAAGTTTATAGCGGCTATAGTAGTGCTAGTTATCAAGATTTTAATGATTTGTCCGATACACTTTCCGTGAGTTGGTTTGCACGTGACGCTGTCACTATATTTCGTGGCGATGAAGATGAAGAACGTAATGTAATTAGCTTTGGTTATGGCACAGTAAAAGATTTCTCTTTATTTAATAACACTTTGTCCGTTTCTTATGATCAACGATTAGATCATGAAACAAGCTCGAATAAAGAGGAACTGCATATTGAACAATTCAAACTGACCAATGATATTGCCTTTAATTGGTCTTTAATGGATGACAATGTTAGTGGCAGCTCTACCATTTACTTACTGATATCTGATGCTCGGCATTTAAACCAAGATATACGCAGATATCAGCATATATATCTAAATTTGCAACGTAACCAAACTCTAGGGGTTGATGATAATTGGGGCGGCAATATAGTGTATGAATGGAGTAAAAATCTGGCTATATTTGGCGAAGAGGTAGTGAGCAATAGTGCCTTTGGTAATTTGTGGTACCGGCATAATGAATTATGGCAAGTAGCTAATTTACGTTTTACCTCAACCCTGGACTTTCCGCTTGATAACCTCTTACCTGAGCAACAGCAAAGAGACAATAGACCCGCCTCTTGGCAAAATGATATTGATTACCGGATAGGTTTTTTAGAGATGCGTTTAAATAGTGTTTTAAGTAAAGATAGTTATTACGCTGGTCTGGAAATAAAGCGCAATTTTTAGTTTTAGTTTTTTAATTTTAATTTTATTTTTTGGAGAACGTGGTGAAAAGAAAAAATGTGTTCAACACACGGTTTCGCACTCTGTATTTATTTATGTGCTTATCAATTCTGGTCGGGGTCTTCGCGCCGAAAGTGGTTTATGCCGAATACGGAGATGTTGTTATTAATAATTTCTCTGAAGAGGCTGGCATGAGGCCGGTGGTATTCCCCCATTGGTTTCATCGCATTCGTTTTCGCTGCAAGGTTTGCCACGCGGATTTGGGCTTTAAATTTGAGGCCGGCGGCAATGAAATTGATATGTTAAAAATTATTGATGGTGAATTTTGTGGTGCCTGTCATGACGGTGAAGTTGCTTGGTCGGTAGAAAATTGTAATTTATGTCATTCGGGAACTCCAGGTACACCAACGCAGGTGCATGGTAGTACCGTTCAGCAGTTAGTTGCTCCATCAAAAGATAAACAGAAGAAGTAGAGGTTGTCGTGAAAAATACATATTTTATCGCAGTATTACTACTACTGACGAATACCCTATTTGCTCAAGCGGCAGATATTGATAATGGTAAAAAAGTTGTTGAGTTAAGTTGTGTTGCCTGTCATAAGACCGGTGTTATGGGAGCGCCTAAAGTTGGCGATACCACTGCTTGGCAGCAGCGTTCTGAAAAAGGTCTTGCTCAGTTAACAAAAAATGCCATTGATGGCCTTAATAGTATGCCTGCTAAAGGTGGTAACTATTTATTATCGGATCAAGATATTAAAGATGCTATTGGTTATTTTTTGCAGGTAGCAAAAGTTACCATTAAAGCCAAGGCCAAAAAAGTGAAAACAGCACCGGTAAAGGCTGCCAAAGCTAAACCTGTTGCTAAGGTAAATAAACCTGTCAAAAAAGCTATAAATTCAGGTGCGATGAAATTCAATCGTCTAATGAAACCACCATCGGAGTGGAACCCTGCTCCTTTTGAAGATGGCATTCATGACCCTGATGGTGAAGGTGCCTACGTTTTACAAGCCCCTAGAGAAGCATTTGCTGAGTTAAATAAGTCGAATTCGGGCAATCGCATCGATTGGGTTAAATCACTAAATAACGGCAAGATATCTCCTCGGTATGATCGGATAGATCCGACCAAAAAACCTTTTGTTATGGATCTAAATATTGTTCGAGAAGTTAAGGGCTCTATGCCTAACGTGGTTTACCCACATAAGCAGCATACTCAATGGTTAGATTGTTCGAACTGTCATCCGGATATTTTTATTCCTAAAAAAGGTGCGAATCAAATTAGTATGGCTTCTATTTTAATGGGTGAAAAATGTGGCGTATGTCACGGTAAAGTTGCTTTCCCTGTTTCTGATTGTCGTAAATGTCATTCACAAAATAAGAAGAAGCCTTTAGTGGCGGGTAGAAAAAAATAACGGCCTTATTTTTGATTAAAGATGATAGTGATGATCACTTGTAACTATGGAATGAGAAATGAGAAAGGGAAACTATGAATAAGCTTTTACTACTTCCCCTACTGCTTGCTTTGCCGGTTTGTTCGGCAGAGCAAGCAGTCGATCTCAAGCAAATTAATAGTAAAGTGATTTTGCTCGAAAATGTCTTAGCGGATATCAAAACTAATGCCGGTAATTTATTTAACGATAATCAACTGTTCAAAGATGGCTACCTATATGCAGTTAAAGAGCTGGAGCAAGGTAAGGCATCAATTGCCAATAACGAACTTAAACAAGCTGCTCATTATATCGAGCAGTCTTTTGTCAATATGTACTATGTGAAGTCGCTTTTACCGAAGGCTTCTAGTAAAGCAAAGGTGACCCGCCATGACTATCAGCACTTAAGGAAAACTGTTGATGGCTTTATTGAGTCACTCACTGAAACGCTATTGACCAAGAATGATGATCTAGGCAGTGAACAATTAATAAAAGCAAAAAATTCAAAAATATTGGCTGAACAATTGCTTGATAATAATGAATTGAAACGGGCTCATTTGGCACTGCAAAAGTCCAATGACATTTTGATTAAGGCACTAACGCGATTAAAAGACAAACAAACGCTGCTGGTGAGTTTATATTTTGCCACGCCTAAAGATGAGTACCAATATGAAAAGAAACATTTGGCAAGTTATCGATTATTACTTGAAAGGCGTTTAGCAAATACTGCCGTTTCAGCAAGGCAAAAAAAGCGAATAAATCTGTTTAAAGAAAAATCGGAAATTTATGTGAATAAGGCTGAATCAGCGCAGGCTCTTCAGCACTATAACCAAGCAATAACGGCATTAGAAAATGCAAATGCAAGTTTAGTGCAAGCATTAAGAGTAACCGGTTTAACGATGTTTTAGGAATGAAATGAATAAGTTAGTTTGTGTTTTATTGATACTTAGTTTAATAATTTGTGGTCTTGCAGAGGCTAAACAAAGTAGTACCGTACGACCAAGCGCGGCACTAGAAGTACTGCTACAACCCTATCCATTTCCAGAAGATATTGCTGGGAAGCCTTCGCGCTTTAATTATTTAAGAAAACTCTTAGAAGTTTCTTCGGGCGCTAAAAAAGTATTTAGCAGTGAAAATGCCGATGCACATCAGGCATATGTCGATGCAAGAAAAACCTACCTAATGGCCGCGCAGGAACCTGATAACGACAAGGTAAATAAACTATTAGATCAGACTGTTAAGTTAATGTATGGCGCTATAAGAAAAGCTTCTTCTAAGCAATTACTTGATAGGAAAAAAGAACGAGACTATAAACGAAAATTGTTAAGTGTTAATGCACTACTTGAAGCGTTAGAAAGAATTGCCATTGAAAAAAAGAATGTTGATATGACGGATAAATTGAAAAATCAAATCGATAAAATAATTTTGTCTGCAGATATTCTACTTAAAAAACATGAAGTTGATAAGGCTAGAGAGCAGTTAGATGAAGCATACTTGTTAACCAAGACTGGCATTGAAAATATGCGTAGTGGCGATGTGTTAGTTAGGGAGCTTTCGTTTGAGTCGATTGAAGAAGAGTATGTATATGAACTTGATCGCAATGATACTCATCAAATGCTAATAAAGTTATTGATTGAAAAGAAACTGGCTAGTAAGCCTGAAGCTTATAAGCAAAAAATATTAACTAGAGTAGAAAAAGCTAAAAGTATTCGTTTAGTTGCCGAGGACTTTGCCACCGCTGAAGATTACACCGCGGCGATTGCTGAGCTAGAAAATTCGACTAAAGAATTAGTGAGAGCTATTAGGATGGGCGGGGTGTTTATTCCGGGCTAAACATACTCACTATCAAATAAACTTCTTGATTCATAAACTAAAAATATTGTAGGTGAAAAATTGAACGTTCAACATAATAACTTAATAAAAGATATCATCTCAATAAAAGAGATGAAGCAACTTAAAAATAAAATGTTACTTCGTTTGACTAAAATTATAGTGCTTATTTTACCTGTATTTTGTTTCTTTGCATGGCTGAGCGTTAACTATGTGATTAATAATGCAATGGAAAGGAACGTTGACAATACCCAAATTCAGTTTAAGACCATTACTTCACTGCAACAGAATAATATTCAATTCCTGAAAAACATTACCATTCAATTAAGTACTGAATCTGAATTGCAGCGCTATTTATTGGATAAAAATGAGCTATCAAAGGCGTTTGTTTTAGATAACTGGATCAGAGCGAGTGAAGAAACTCAGTGGATCGCACAAATACGCTTTATTACCAACTCAGGGCTTGAGCTTTTACGTATAGAATATGATGCTCAAAAGAAGTTTGCTGCGGCTTCTAACAATCTACAAAAGAAAAAGCACAGGGATTATTTTAAAAACTCACTGCAGTTAAAGATCGGTGAAATTTATTTATCTGCGATTGAATTAAATAGAGAGTATGGTGAATTAAGTTACCCAATTACCCCTGTAATGAGACTTACCACCCCTGTTTTTCATGCCTCGGGACAAAAGGCAGGTATTCTTGTGCTTAATGTTTTAGCTGACAAATTAACTTCTGTTGCGAATGATGTCTTGCAAAACATGCCGGGAAAAACCGCGATTATCGATGCCCAAGGCAATTATTTACAAGGCTTTTCCTCGTTATATAGCTGGTCGCATAACCTTTCAACGTCATCAAGAGACACCTTCAAAGATCAAGAGCCGAAGGCTTGGCAGACTGTTCAGCAGAATAAAAATGGTGTTATTAGTACTGATTCCGCTCACTTGGTATTTAGCTCCTTCAACTTTAAAGAAGGGTCTACCCCATACACCCTAATACAAAAAATCAATCAGCAAGATATTGCACCCCAGTACAGTGCCCATTTAGCAAAACTCTATTTATTGATGGCGGTATTGCTTATTTTACTGTCGCTCACGCTTTGGACTATTTATAAAAGAAAACTAGTACAAGAATTTGAGCATCATTCTTTAGAACTTATTTCTGCACTATTTTATTGTGAAGAAGCTATTTTTATTACCGATAATAAATGGCAAATATCGGTAGTGAATAAGAGCTTTTGCAAAGTCACCGGTTATGAAGCTGATAAATTGAGTGGTCTTTCTTGTAGCGATTTGTATTTTATGGAAGATACAGACTTACAGTCAGATATTGAGACGTCGATCGCGAGCACAGGGCAGTGGATCGGTGAGGTCATGAGTCAATCTAAAGATGGCGCGACTAGAACCAACATTATGTTTGCCAGTAGCGTTAAAAATAAGCAAGGACTTGTTAGTCATTATGTTTTACAAATGATTGATGTTACTGAACGCAAACAAATGGAAGACCAGTTAAAAATTGCTGCGGCAGCGTTTAATACTCGCAGCGCTATTACCATTGCCGATGCTGAGGGCAATATTATCAAAGTAAACAGCGCCTTTACCGAAATAACGGGTTATTCCGAAGCCGAAGTTTTGGGCGAAAATCCACGCATCCTCTCTTCTGGAGAACACGACTCACAATTTTATCAACAACTTTGGCAAAGTATTCTCGACACTGGTAGCTGGCAAGGCGAGATAATTAACAGGCATAAAAATGGTAAAATCTACCCTGAATGGATCACTATTTCAGCGGTAAAAAATGATAAAGGAAAAGTGAACTTCTATGTGGCCACCTTTGAGGATATTGCGCAAAGAAAGCTGTTAGAGGCCAAAGTTGCCGAATTATATGTTAAGCCGACAGAATAAGGCTGAGCCGTTGTACACGTTTATTACGTATCTATTAGTTAATTAGTAAGTGGTAGGAAAACCAATGATCCCTGAATTAGGTCACTTTGCTCTTATCTTAAGCTTGGCTTTTGCCGCCTGTTTAAGTGTACTGCCTTTGTTGGGCATATCTTTCAATAACGCTATGTTAAGGCAATCAGCAAAACCTCTGAGTGTAGGTTTATTTATTTTTACCACACTAAGCATCGGCATATTAGCTTATAGCTTTGCTGTTGATGATTTCTCAGTTAAGTATGTGGCAGGGCACTCTAATAGCCAACTGCCTTACTATTTTAAAATTAGTGCTGTTTGGGGCGGACATGAAGGTTCAATGTTGTTTTGGGTCTTCTCCTTAACGGGCTGGACTTTTGCGGTTGCTGCCTTTAGCAAGCAATTAGATGAGGAGTTTACCGCGCGTGTGCTTGCAGTAATGGGCATGATTGCCGTTGGCTTTATTGCTTTTACGCTACTTACCTCGAACCCCTTTGAAAGGCTACTACCCAATTTTCCCGCAGAAGGACGAGACCTAAACCCCTTATTGCAAGATATAGGTTTGATTTTACATCCACCTATGCTTTACATGGGGTATGTCGGTTTCGCGGTTGCTTTTGCCTTTGCTATTGCTGCTTTGATGAGTGGCAAGATGGATGCCGCTTGGGCGCGTTGGTCAAGGCCTTGGACCGTTGCTGCATGGGCGTTTTTAACGGTTGGTATAGCACTGGGCAGTTGGTGGGCTTATTACGAACTAGGTTGGGGCGGTTGGTGGTTTTGGGATCCGGTAGAGAATGTCTCTTTTATGCCATGGTTATCAGGCACCGCCTTAATACATGCTTTGGCCGTTGCTGAGAAGCGTAATACCTTCAAACATTGGACTTTATTACTGGCAATATTTACCTTTTCATTAAATTTACTCGGTGCTTTTTTGGTACGATCTGGTGTACTAACTTCGGTGCATTCATTTGCGGTAGATCCTGAACGAGGCGCATTTTTACTGGTGCTTTTAGCTTTAGTGGTTGGTGGCTCATTAACTCTTTATGCTTTTCGTGCTAGCAATATATCAAGTAGCAACCGATATAGCTTGTACTCAAAAGAAAGTAGCTTATTAATAACCATGATAATTCTTGCTATCGCAACGTTTACCATCTTGCTTGGCACCTTGTATCCGCTGATCATTGATGCCTTGGGCATGGGGAAAATCTCAGTAGGTGCTCCATACTTTAATGCGGTATTTGTGCCTATGATGTTATTGCTCTTTTTAGTGATGGGCATAGGTCCTTTAATACGCTGGAAAAAAGCAAAAAAAGGCGAGCTAGCTAAAAAAATAACGGCTATTTTGTTAATCTCTGTCTGTTTAGGCATTTTACTTCCTGTTGTCTTTAGCCAAAAATTTAGCTTGATAGCCAGTATTGCTTTAGGTCTAGCTATTTGGATTGTTTTAACGGCAGGAAAAGATCTGTTGAATCATGTCAAAACAAAGCGCTCTTCCAGCATTTCTTTAAATCATTTAGGTATGGCAATAGCCCATATAGGTATGGCTATTACTATTGTCGGCGTAACTATGGTGTCCTTATATGAAACCGAAAGCAACGTTAAGTTATCACCGGGTGAACGTGTTGATATCGCGGGCTATAGTCTTGAGTTTGTTGGTACTAAAAATGTAGCGGGCGCTAATTACACTGCAATTCAAGGAAAAATAAACGTCTATTCAGCTGATGAAGTGGTTGCTGTGCTACTGCCAGAGCAACGGACTTATCAAGTGCAGAGCATGGGAATGACCGAAGCTGGCATTGACAGTAACTTATTCAGAGATTTGTATGCGGCCTTAGGCGATCCAATTGGTGAAAAATCTTGGTCAATTCGATTCTATTATAAACCTTTTATCGTCTGGATTTGGTTAGGTGCTTTTTGTATGGCTATTGGCGGCGGTTTTTCTATTGCCGGCAAACGAACTCGAAGTCTTGTCCGCTCGAAAGTCGATGAACCTAAACTAGTTGCAGCGAGTCTTCATGCAGTGAGTTAATGGTATGTGCAGGTATTTAAATGGGGCTAAAGGGAATTAGCTGGTGAGTGTAAATGTGGTTTTGTGGTTAACCCTACTAAAGGTTAACCACTTTTTTACAAACCCCGAGTTCAGATTGCCACGGGTTCCGATTACTTACAGTAAGTTGTTATTTCTTCAGCTTTTAACTGGCAAAGATAATCTAAGTTTTTCTGTGCACCTTCTACATTTTTCTTCATTGCTTTACTAAACCAATGAGCAGCCTGTTGATACTCTTCAACTTCTTGATACATAACACCTAAAATAACTTGGGCATCACCATGGCCATTACTGGCTGCTTTTTCGAACCAAAATCCTGCTTTATTCAAGTCTTGTGCTACGCCATTACCCTGTTGATACAAGGTCGCCAAATTATGTTGAGCATCTATTTGCCCTAAATCTGCAGATTTTTGATACCAAAAAAAGGCTTTTTCAGCACTTTGTTGAACACCCCAACCATTTTCATACAAAATACCTAGGTTACTTTGTGCCAAGGCATTATCTTGTTTTGCAAGGGGTTGCCAAATGTTGAAAGCTTTTTGGTAATTTCCATTCGAAGCTGCTTTATAACCTTCTTCAAAAGTGCTTTGGGCTTGGGCTAAAAAGCTCGTTGATATGGCCAGAGAAAGTATGATTGTTCTTGTTATTTTTAATGTCATTTTAGCACCTTTTTTAGTTAACAAATCAAAGACTATATTAGCAATTTTCGATCCGCTTTTAAGTAATGTTTTGCCCTGTTACAAGGTTAATTATCACTATGTTCTTTAAAAAGCACATGTGATTATGCGAATGATTAATAAAGTCATAAAGCAAGTGTTTTGGCTGTGTTTTACCAAGATTTATGAGTTTTTTGTAAGAGGTAACGGGTGGCTAGGAGAGAGTTTATCTTGATAAAAAAAAGTAAATTTATTGTTTAGCAATAACAAGCTTAATACAGATAACATTTCAGTGGGTATTTAGCTGTAATCATTCTCAAATATTGGAAAAATGTCTTGTTTTTTCTCAAATTTACGAATATTAACTCATGGTGTGTTTAGTCAATCACCTTGCTTTGAGTATTCTTTACTAATGAGAGCATTAAATTTAAATATTAACTAAGAAATTCATTTGCTTAGTTAGAGGTATTTTTCATGCCTAGTGATTGGATCGTATTTTGCAGAGTAGAGTCTAGTTACTAAATAAAAGACTTTGACAAAGTTGTTAAATCCTCAAACGTAAAGAAGAGCAATGACATGCATACACCTAAAGTAATTTATGAAAATTTACCTTATATTTATTTTCTCTTGAGTATCATTATTTTGTCAACAGCAGATAATGCCATCTTATTTGGCTCAGCAGCACTGTTTTATTTTGCTGGCTCAATAACATGGACATCAAGATCTCATGCGAGGCGACTAGATACTCCGAACAAATATGCCAAATCCTTCTTTAACAGACGACTTAATGATTCACTTTATGAACTTATGCCTTTTATTCAGCTTGCGATTGGCACGGTATTAGTCATGTCCTTCGATAATCAAATAATCGTCTTTATATCTGTTGCACTTTGCATTTACTCAATTCAAAATATTGTTTTACGGATTATCAATCGTAAAAGAGACGATGTAGAATTGTCGTATGGAAAACGAATGGCGGCAAAGAAAAATAAATAAAGAAACTGCAATTATTTTCCGTGCTTCAGAGGGGGTCACTGGTTTTGTTGCTGGTATCGTTATTTGAGCCGCTCAAGCAAGGCTCGCCTTTGAATTGAATTGAATTTATAGATATCAAAAAAGCTCAACACCTAGGTGTTGAGCTTTTTATGTTTGCCCAGCGAAGCTGGCAAACCCGTCCACTTGAAA